>MTKW01001500.1_pt2 | contig 24696 bp, 27 predicted proteins | sample 1042761 | NCBI WGS metagenome assembly MTKW01 (sample SAMN06205366, study PRJNA360243) | anaerobic digester metagenome | biome: Wastewater treatment plant; feature: Anaerobic digester sludge; material: sludge; isolation source: anaerobic digester fed with sludge from wastewater treatment plant ...
GCCGTGGCCTATTTCCTGTTCATGCTCCTCCGTGCCGGCTAAGGCCACCCGCCCGCCGGATACCGGAGCGCGATGAAACGCCCCCCCCCCTCCCGCCGACGAGTCGCCGGCTTCACGCTGGTGGAACTCCTTCTCTCCCTCGCGCTGGGGGTTCTGGTGGCGCTCATTTTAAGTGCACTTCTGCGCGGCCTGCTCGCCGCCGATCAAGCNNTGAAATCGCCGCCGCCTTCCCGCCCCCCGGCACCAACACAATCCCGCTCCAGCTCGAAGCTGCCCCCACCCCCGGACAAATCGAAAGCCGCCTGACCCTCCACGTCCCCGTGCCGCTCGACCCGCCCATTGCCGGCGCCTACAACATGGCGCAGGTGACCTATCAGGTCCGCTCCCCCTCCCGCGACCGCCAAATCTTGGAGCGCATACACGTCCCCTGCTCCGGCCCCGCCACCAACCAGCCCGTCACCAATTCCCTTCTGGAAGGCCGCTTTACGCTGGTTTTGGAAGCCATCACCAACGGCGTTTGCCGCGCCGACTGGCCGCCCGCCCGCGACACCAACGCGCCGTCACTCCCCGAAGCCATTCGCCTGACGCTCACCCAACCCGGCAAAGAGCCGCTGACCTCCACCGCGCTCATCCAAACCGCCCACGGCATTTCCGCCCCCCACGAACACCCCGCAAAAGAGCCTCCCGCGCCCTGATTTTTCCATCACCCACACTATTCCGTCCGCAGACCTCGTTTGCGGCATCCCTGCGTCGTCGCTTTTCGGCTCGCACGACATTTTGCGAAAAATGGCCCCCCATCAGGCACCGGAAACCCCATACGGCACATTCAGCATCACGGAGCGTTCAATATTTTTTCTTTTTCCCGGGTAAATTCATCTTCGGTCAAAATTCCCCGGTCGCGAAGTCCGGCCAATCGTTCCAACTGCTCAATATGCCATTCCGAAAGTCCCGGCTCTGGCAAATTCTGGGGCAACAGTGAGGGGTCGGCTGTCACCACGACATATCCCTTGCAACGGACAATTTGCCCGGGGTCCATCCAAATGCTTTCGACCAATAGCGTGACATGATATCCCCCCATGGAATAATAGAAACGCCAGCCGCTGGCCTGCAGGATTTGGGCGGCCATTTGCACGTCGCGCGGGAGGGAAAAGAGTATTGCCCCCTGCCGGTTCTGCTTCACATCTTCCGGAGTAACAATCTTGGCGTCTGTGCTGAAGACAAACGGATCCTCGCTGATGGACAGGCAAAAGGGTTGCTCCCCGAACCATGGCGTCGCGAAACCTTTTCTCGGCTGGGTCTGAAATGAACTGCTGAATACGACATGGGGCATCTGCTGCACTTCAGCATAGAGAATCGGCCACTGATGATTGATGATCACATTGACCTGCTGGGCGTCAACCAATTGACCGGGGCCGAGCATCAGCGTTCAGGCTGAGGCGCGCTTTGGTGCCGATAGCCTGCAACGCCTTCTTGTGACCTCTTTGTCATCATAGTTATCGCGGGGAGTATTCCCAGAGTTTGTATCTGTGGAATTCTGTCATCAGGTTCTGTTTGGGATCGCACTCAATGTTCTGTGAGTGGTCGGGGTTAACAAAATATGTGAACTCAATATACGGAATGTCATCACCACGATACCCAAATCTGAACATTCCGATGACTCCGTAGCACGGACCGCGTTCGTTGTTGCTTCGGATGCGGAGAAAGTAGTGTACCTCTTCCATCCATGAGCGGGCGGGATCTCTAAACTTATATGAGTCTGTCCAATACCAGGGCTTTGGCAAGCAGTCGTCTCCAGAGCGGTTGTACCCGTACTTGCGATATATCGCTTCGCTATCGCCATTCGCCTCGGCAAGAGATGGAGCATAGCCGTCACTCGGAGATGACAGGGGGAGTTGATATTCGGATATTGGATGTACTCTGTTGGGGACAAAGAATGCCTGAAGCCCGTCATTCGCATGGGGGAAAGTAACATTCCCATTCAAATAGTAAATTGTCCTATCACGCCAGTTTGTCGTTGTAGTCTGTATGTGGAATATCATGTCCGTCACGAGGCCGACTCCGTGCGGAGCCACTAGATCACCGACAAAGAGATCATAGGCATACGTTCCATCGCCAGATGGCAGGTCGATCTTTGCGTCTTTCGCATACATCGGAATCGGGTTGAGCTGCCGTCTCAGCTCGACAACAACCGGCTGCTTATCTGCTGGTCCTGCAAAAGTCCTGTAGTATCCCTCTTTTGAGGCTGACACTCCAATGCTACCTTTCGTCATGCCGAAGAAGGTGTAGCGTCCGTTTTCATCAGCTATTCCCGTCTTATGCCGGCTTTTGGGAGAAGTCTTCCCGCTGAAATCATAACTCCAAGACCAGCCAACCGTGACCTCTGCGCTCGGCACTGGGACACCGTCCGTATCGACCACTTGAACTTTGCAGATTGTCGGATGCGCACAACCGGAGATCAGCAGAGCAAGGCTCAATAATGCGAGGTGAGTAGTCTTCATTCTTTCAGTCACAACATCGCTATGGCCAGAACATATATCCATCATTTCATTTCGTCTCCTCATGACTTGTTTTCCCTGTGCAACAGGCAGTCGCCATTGGCAGGCGTATGGTTACTTGGGCATTCCTCGTTACAGTCATTTGGCATAACGCTACCCAACGATTTTCAGTCGCGCACACCACCTGGTGGGGTGCCCATAAACCAGTCCTGTCTGGCGACCTGCTCAAACCAGTCTTCATGACTTTGAACAAACGGATAATTATCGGGTCCTTCCATATCCGCCACCCGCCAGCGCCGGTGCCACCTGTCCCTCTCCATCACCAGAAGAGTGCGTTGGGGTTCAACGGTGGAGCCAATCTCGAAGTCATAATCCAACCGCACCACCGCGCGCCTCCCATTGTTACGGACAACCCTGAAAACCGGCTCCTCCTTAAACCACCCGTCCTGAGCATCCGTCCATGCGCAAGCATCAACAACATACCCCATCGGAACTCCTTCGGTGATAATACGATTCAGCAAAGCGTAAAATTCCGGCGTTACAACATGCTCAACCGCCCCGATATCCTCCAGCGTATAGAAATAAAAATGCTGTTCAAAAAATTCCCTCGCGGCAACCGCCGGATCGCTGCGGCACCACCAGACATAACCGAACAAAAAAAGTGCCAGCAATATCCCCGCAAGGAACAGAACCACGCGCGTTGACTTTGACTTCCACTTAAACATGATATGGCCTCCACACTCCTTACAAAAACGCGCAAGCGCTCGACAATCGAACGGGGGCGGGTCCCAAGCGTAAACAGGCCTTAAGTTTCACACGCCCCCCGCTCGTGTCGAGAATTTTCCGCACCTGGGGTTGCGGGGGATAATTCCAGCAAGAAATGAGACCCACCGACACAAATATGAACGAAAAGGCGGTGCAAAAGCCCGCCCAGCCCAAACCCCCGCACCCTGATTTTTCCATCACCCACACCATTTCGTTCATAGTTCGCTATTTTCAGACAGGTTTTGGCAAGTTTTTGCGTTTTGGGGTCGTTTTTTGCGATTTCTTGGACGTCAGCGCGCGAATTTCAAAAAATTGCCACGCAAACGCCTTTTATCCACTGTAAAATCTCGCCGGAAACAAAAAAGGACGCCCCAGAGGGCGTCCTTTTGAAAATCGCTGGAAAGTTTTTTACCAGCGGTAATGCGCGAAGGCCTTGTTGGCGGCCGCCATTTTGTGGGTGTCTTCGCGTTTTTTAATCACGTTGCCTTGATTTTTGAAGGCATCGAGAATTTCCATGGCGAGCGCGCGCTGCATGGAGACGCCTTTGCGTCCGCGGCTGTAATCCACAATCCAGCGCAAGGCCAGACTGGTTTGGCGCGCGGCGGGGACTTCCACCGGGACTTGATAGGTCGCGCCACCGACGCGGCGGCTTTTCACTTCGACCTTGGGCTTCACGTTTTCGAGAGCTTGCTCAAAAACTTCGAGCGCGTTTTTGGTTTCGGAATGATCCTTGAGCTGTTCCAGTGCGCCATAAACGGTGCGTTGCGCGGTGGATTTTTTACCGCGGCTCATGATGATGTTGGTCAAGTGAGTGACCAGAACGCTGTTGTAGCGAGCGTCCGGGGCGAACTCACGGGATTCTGCTCTACGCCTTCTCATGGTTCATGCTCCCCTATTTCGCCGCTTTGGGGGCTTTGGTGCCATACTTGGAACGGCTGCGCCGGCGGCTTTCAATGCCCAAGCAGTCCAAGGTGCCGCGCACCACGTGATAGCGCACGCCCGGCAGGTCTTTCACACGTCCGCCGCGCACCAGCACCATGCTGTGCTCTTGCAGGTTGTGGCCTTCGCCCGGAATATACGCACTTACTTCTTCCCCATTCGTCAGGCGCACACGCGCAACCTTGCGCAGCGCGGAGTTCGGCTTTTTCGGGGTCATCGTCTTGACCAGCAAGCAGACGCCACGGCGCTGCGGACATTTATGCAGCGCCGGCGATTTGCTCTTCGCCCGCAACGGGTGCCGGCCTTTTTTCACCAATTGATTTACCGTCGGCATATTATTTTCTTCGTTCCTTTTCCTTTTTTTGACACAAAGTAGCGCGGACAATACCAGTCTCCGCGGGTCTTGGCAACCCCCTATTCCGGATTTTTTTACGGATTTTTTTGCGGCGGCCAAAGATGGGTGCGGGTGTGCCGGTAGCGGTCGTACTCGCTGAAGACGCATCCGCAGTATTGCTGGCGGTAGAGCATGTGGACGAGATATGGCGGAGCTTCGGCGGCGCGAGCATCGCGATAAAGAAACGGCACGCCGACGGTCGCGGCGGCGGCCTCGCCCGCCGCGCGAATGAGGGCGTGATCCTGATGGCGGCTCGTGACGAGCGTAGAGGTGAAGGCGGCGCAATCATGTTCGCGGGCGACCTGCGCCGCCCGCTCCAACCGCAAGGCATAGCAGCGTTCGCAACGCGCGGGCGCTTCCTCGCGGCCGTGAACTTCGCGCAGGAATGCAACCAAACCATAGGTTTCATCGGCAACCAGCGGCAGGCGCGCCCGCTCAGCCAGCATCTTCACGGCCTTGAGCCGCCGCCGCCATTCCAGCAACGGATGGATATTTGGATTGCCCCAAAAAATCAGCGGCTGCCAGTCGGCAGAATCCTCCCGCAGAGCCGTCAGCAATTTGCCAAGGCAATGAGCGCAGCAGGCATGAACAAGAATACGCGACATGCGTCAATCCTCTTTCCGCCGGTAGGCACGAATATCCTCCGGGCCGAGACAGGTCAGCAAATAAGCGCCGGGGCTGGCCATCTGCGCGAACAGTTGCAGGCAGGCGGGCTCATCGCCGGGCCAGGGATAGGCATAAATCACATCCCGTTTTTGCGCAGGGACGGGCTTCAGGCCGGGAACGGCTGGGTCGTAAGTGCCCTGCACGAAACGCGCCGCCACATCAAAGCGCGCGGCCAAGTCGCGCGCGGCGCGCACCAGTTGGACGTCGCGCTCCACGCCGAGCGCACGATAGCCCAGCAGAGCCGCCATGATGGTGACCATCCCCTGCCCGCTGCCCCATTCCAGAAAGGTCGCCCCGCGGCTCACCTTTTGCGACTGCAACAGCCATTGCAGAACTTGAAAGGCATAGCGGTAATCGCTGGGCACATACTGGCCGCCGCCCGCCTCCGGGCCTAATTCCTCCGCCGCCTGTTCCGCGTCGCGGATGAAGCAATCCACATAATGCGGCACGGGCAAATCACCGGCCTCGGGCGGCACGGGAATCGGCTCCAAATGGACGGGAATGGTCCAGGTGGCGGTCATGAATTATCCGGCGAACAGCATGTCGTCGGCCAAGCGCTTGGCGGCGGCGGGCGAATCCAGCGCTTCCACCAAAGCCAGCGCAAAGGCAAACGCCGTGCCCGGCGCCTGGCTCGTCAGAATTTGACCATCGCGCACCACGGGCTGATCCACGCGAGTGCCCACATTGAAATCCGTGCGGCAGGCGGGATGGCTCGTGAAGGTTTTGCCTTCCAGCACACCGGCTGCTTGCAGCACCAGCGGCCCGGCGCAAATGGCCGCGACCATTTTGCCCGCCGCGAGAAATTCGCGAATGGACTCCTTGACGCTGTCATCCTGCAACAGGATTTGGGTGCCGCCCGCGCCGCCGGGAATAATGAGCGCGTCGAAACGGGAGGCTTCGGCGGGGTCCCACTCGCCATCGGGCGCAATCCGCACGCCGCGCGAGGTGGTTACGAGACGGTCGCCACCGACGCCTGCCAAAAATACGCTGATTCCGGCGCGCCGCAGAACATCCACGACAATCACGGCTTCCATTTCTTCGGTGCCGTCGGCAATCAAAACACAGACGTTCGTTTTCATTGGTTTTTCCTTTCTTCGTTCAGGTTACGCCCTCGGATGGGCCCGGTGGTATTCTTCCTTGAGTTTTTCCACGCTGACGTGGGTGTAGATTTGAGTGGTGGAAAGGCTGGCGTGGCCGAGCAATTCCTGCACACTGCGCAAATCTGCGCCCGCGTCCAGCAGATGCGTTGCAAAACTGTGGCGCAGCACATGCGGGGTAATTCCCGGGTCGAGGTTGGCCGCCGCCAGATATTTTTTCAGCGCGCGTTCCACGGAGCGCGGCGTCAGCGGCCCGCCGTGTTTATTCAGGAACAGCGCGGGCGCGCGCGACAAGCCCCACCACGGGAGCAAACCATCGCGCGCATCCAGCGCCGCCTGAAGCGCCGCCGCCGCCGGACGCCCAATCGGACACAAGCGCTCCTTCCGGCCCTTGCCGCGCACAAGCGCGGTGCCGGTCAGCAAATCGAGCCGCGCATCCGTCAAGCCGCACAATTCAGCCACGCGCATGCCGGTGCTGTAGAACAGCTCAAGAATGGCCGTGTCGCGCAAAGCGGCATAAGCGGCGAATGGGTGCGGAGCGCTTTTCGCGCGCGACTGAGCCTCGTGATACAACTGGGCGGGAGCTTCCAGCAAGCGCACGACTTCATCACGGCTGAGCACCTTGGGCAAACGGCGGCGCGGCTTGGGCTGTTGCAGGCCCGCGAACGGGTTATCCTTCACGAGGTTCTCGCGCACCATGAAGCGGAAAAAAGACCGCAGGCTGGACATCTTGCGACCGGCTGTCGTGGCCGCGCGACCCGATTTGGCAAAGCTGGCCAAAAAGCGCCGCGCCGCAAAGCGATCCGGCGATTTCCACGGAAAGGGCGGCTGGGCATCCTCGCCCCACAGTTGCTTGCTGAACTGTTCAATATCCGACAGATAAGCAGCCACGGTATGCTCCGAGGCGTTGCGCTCCACCCGCAAATACTCCGCGAAGCTGGCGATGGCCGGATCGCGGGCGATTGGCGGGGCCGCCGGCCGGGATGTTTTCTTCCTCGGAGCCATCGTCACCACTTCACGTCGCCGCGACTACTCCGCCGCCGGCTTCTTGGCCGACTTGCGCGCCGCGCGCGGCTGAGGCAAGCCGTACGTCTGGACGGCGGCCTCGTAATCCGGAATTTGCTTGGCGTAGGTCACCACCAAACGCTTGAGCGCGTTGACCTGCTTGAACGACAACTGATGCCGCTGCTCAAACTGCGTTTTGAGCGATTCCAAAAATTCGCGGTCATCCCACGTGCGCCCCTTGCGGGTGCTGGCCGGACGCCATTCCTTCACGTTATCCATCAGCGCCAGCAACCCCTTCAACTGCCCTTCCGATGGCGTCGGCGGTTCAGGCGCGATGCCCAGCGCTTCCATTTGACTCTCGAAGTCCGGGATTTGTTTCGCATACTTGCGCAGGATTTTGTCGAGATAGCCAATTTGCGCGGTCGAAAGCCGCTTGCCTTGATTGACCTGAGAGCGAAGCGAAGCGCAAAACTCCTTGTCGTCATAAACTTTTTTGCCGAACTGACGCGGCGGTTCAAATGCAACCGATTCCAGCATCGCAAGTTTTTGGATGGTCTCCTCACGCGGCGGCTTGGCGCGCTCGGCATCCGTTTCCGGAGGCTGCAACTTCAGCTCGGCAATCAATGCCGCCGCATTCGGAATTTGATCCTGATAGCGGAAAATCAGCTTGCTGACGGCCTCCTGCTGGCGCGCGGAAATGACGCGCTTGTTTTCCGCACACTGCCGGCGAAGGGACGCCACGAATTTTTCGTCGCTATACAGCGTTTTGCTTCCGCGTGTCATGGGCGCTTGCCATTCTTTCACGGACTCCAGCGCGTCCAGCATTTTGACCACAGCTTGGCGGTCGCCGGCGGGGCCGCGCGCGGTTTTGAGCCATTCCTGGAACTTCTCGTTGAACGTCGTGAGCATGTCCTGCCAGCCCACCTGCCCTTCCTCGATGGCGTCGAGCTGTTCTTCCATGCCGGCGGTGAATTGCACGTCAAAGAGCGCCTCCAGATTGGCAATCAGAAAATCAAACACCTTGAGGCCAAGCTCGGTCGGCACCAGCGTGCGCTTTTCGCGGTTCACATACTTGCGGTCCAGGAGCGTGGAGATAATTTGCGCGTATGTGCTCGGGCGACCGACACCATTTTCCTCCAATATCTTCACGAGCGAAGCTTCGGAAAAACGCGGGGGCGGCTGCGTTTCCTTGCGGTCGTTCAGCCACTCCACGGCGTCCAAGTCCTCGCCCGCGGTCAGCGGCGGCAGGTTGTCCACTTCCTCGCCGTTGTTATTTTCCGCTTCATCCTTTTTGCGCTTCTCCAGGCCGGACTCGCGCATGAAACCGGGGAATACGATTTTCGACGCCGTGGCGCGGAACAGGAAGGTTTCGGCGCTGGCGCTGGCGCTGCCAGCCGCCACGGCTTCGATATCCGCCGTGCGCTGGGCAATCCGCGCCGACGCCATCTGGCTGGCAATGAAGCGCCGCCAAATCAAATCGTAAATGCGCCATTCATCGCGCTCCAGAACATCCTTGAGACTTTCCGGTGTGCGCGCGGGGTCCGTGGGCCGGATGGCTTCGTGGGCCTCCTGTGCGCTGGAGCGATTGCGGAACACGTTCGGTTTTTCCGGCAGAAAATCTGCGCCGTGTTTTTGCAAAATATATTCCCGAGCCTGCGCCTGAGCTTCCTTGGAAACAGTGAATGAATCCGTGCGCATGTAGGTAATCAAGCCGGACGTTGCTCCCTGCCCCAGATTGACGCCCTCGTACAGTTTCTGGGCGATGCGCATGGTGCGCGCGGGCGACAACCCCAGCGCACCGCTGGCGGCCTGTTGCAGGCTGCTCGTAATGAACGGCGGCGGCGCATATTTGCGGACCTCCTTCAACTGCACCTCGGCCACGCGCAATTCGCGCCGTTGCAGTTCATCCATCAGGCGCATGGCCAGGCCTTCTTCCTTCACCTCGGCCTTTTCGCCATTGATGCGCGCCAGACGCGCCACGAACGGCGCGCGCGGCTCAACCCGCTTGGCCGCCTTGACGCCCAGCACCCAATACGGCTCCGGCTGGAACGCCTGAATCGCCCGCTCGCGCTCGCACACCAGCCGCAACGCCACCGACTGCACACGCCCCGCGCTGGATGCCCCCGGAATCCGCCGCCACAGCATCGGGCTGACCTTATAGCCCACCATGCGGTCGAGAATGCGCCGCGCCTGCTGGCTGTCCACGCGCTTCTGGTTAATTTCGCCCGGCTGGCTGAACGCCTTGCGAATGGCCGACGACGTAATTTCGTTGTAGGTCACCCGGCGGAACTTTTGAACGGGCACCTTGTCTTTCAGCGCCTCGCGCAGATGCCAGGCAATCGCCTCGCCTTCGCGGTCGGGGTCGGGCGCGAGATACACGGTATCCACACCAGCCGCCGCCGCCTGCAACTCACTCAANNCCGCTGAATGGTTTTGGCTTTGGCGGGCGATTCTACAATCACTAAATGTTTGGGCATTTTTCTTTCTCCTTGATTACAAAGTTGGTTCCGCAGGCTCCATATCCCACTGTCGAATTTCATCCATGAGCGCGAGGCGTCGGCCGGGCAGCCGCCGAATCACGCGCTTCATTTCCAATTGCATCGTCAACGTCATCATCTGCGCGGGGCTGAGGCTGGTCTTGCGAATCAATACATCCACATCCAGCTCCGGCTCCGCCCACAGCGCGCGCACCACGGCCTCCTCGGCATCGGTCAGGGTCAGGCGCTGGCGCACATCCTGCCGGCGCGACAGGCGGGCCTGTTCGTCCGGCGGGAATAAAAATTCAAACTCCTTGAGCAAATCCGCCAGGCTCGTGACCAGCCGCGCCCCGTTTTGAATCAGGCGGTGCGGCCCGCGCGAGCCTTCCATATCCACGCGCCCCGGCACCGCCATGACGCTGCGCCCCTGCTCCATCGCCAGCTCGGCGGTATTCATCGCCCCGCTGTTCAAGCCCGCCTCGACCACCAGCACGCCCTTGCACAAGCCGCTGACAATCCGATTGCGATACGGAAACGTGGTGCGATCCGGCGTCCGCCCCAGCGGAAACTCGGAAATCAACGCGCCATTCGCGGCAATTTCCTCGGCCAGCTCGCGGTTCTCCGGCGGATACAATTTATCCAGCGCGCCGCCCAAAACGGCCAGCGTGCGCCCGCCCGCCTTCAGCGCCGCCCGATGCGCCGTGCTATCAATCCCGCGCGCCAGCCCGCTGACAATGGTGAATCCCGCCTGCGAAGCCTGAAACGCCAGATGTTCCGCCTGCGACATGCCGTAACTCGAAGCCTGCCGCGTGCCCACCACCGCCAGCGCCTGCTCATCTTTTGCGCACAACGTGCCGCGCACATACAAGCACAGCGGCGGGTCATAGATATTTTTCAGCGGCGCGGGATATTCCTCGTCCAGCGGCGTCACCAGCCGCGCGCCCACTTGCGCCGCCGCCTCTTCCTCGCGCGCCGCATCCAGCGTGCCGCGCTGCGTCACGATATTCTCAGCCACTTTCGGCCCGATGCCCCGCACCGTCGCCAAATGCGCGGCGGAAGCGCTCAACACCGCTTCCGGCGAGCCAAGAGCATCACACAACGCCCGCACGCGAACCGGACCGATTCCTTCAATCTGGTTCAAAACAATATAAGCTTCGCGCGAGGTCATGGTGCCGGCATTCCGTTCAATAATCGCCGTTAATCCGCGGACGGCAATTTCGGCGTGGCATCCGGCGCCCGCGCCGCCGCCTTGCGACGGCGCGGCATCTTAAACAAGTCAATCTGCCCGCTTTTCAGCAGGTCGTAATTCTTCAAAATCCGCAGAATTTGCAGCAAGTCCGACTTGTCATACGCTTTCTTCACGTCAATTCGTTCCGCCAACTCCAGAAGCATCGGACGATACAACAGCACGCCATCAATGCCGCGCGACTTCAAAAAAGCCAGCGCTTCCGCGCGCTGCTCGCGCACGGCGGGCAAATCGCCCAGACACAAGATTTTCGCCGGGTTCGGCATCCCCAGCTCGGCCTGCGCCGCCCGCACCGAATCAGGCTGGGCAAAGCGATAAATATCCGGCGACTTCTCCAGCATATGCGGCGTGAACTTGCCCGAATGCCACCCGCGAATCGCAATGATGGCGCACGGCACCCGCGCAAGCTCCACCCCGCTCCACACCCGTCCCTTCGGCAGCGGCCCATTCGTCCGCGCCGACGGATTCACCGCCAGCAAATCCACTTCCTCATGGACGCCCTTCGCGCGCGCCATCACCTGATATTTCCGGGGCTGGCGCACCAAAAACCCTTGCGTCTCCAAATACTCCCGCACAATCCATTCATCCACCGAAGCCATGCGCACACCACCTTTCCCATGCCGCCGTCAACGCCGCAACCGGCACCGCAACGGGCAAATCCGAGTGACCCAATTGTTCGCTCAAAACCATTCGCACCTGCCCCCCCGCCACTTTTTTATCCAGCCCCATCGCCGCCAGCAGCTCCGGCCACGCCCAATCCTTCGCGGGCGCCACCGGCAGCCCCAGCCGCCGCAGCAACGCCCGCGCGCGCCCGGCATCGGCAGGCGCAAAGCCCCGCAGCTCCACCGCCAGCTCCAGCGCATACACCATGCCCAACGCCACGGCCTCCCCATGCAGCACACGGCCAAAGCCCGCGATTTTCTCAATCGCGTGGCCCAGCGTATGCCCGAAATTCAGCACCGCCCGCAAGCCCCCCTCGCGCTCGTCGCGCGCCACAATATCCGCCTTGATTTCACACGACCGCGCCACCAACTGCTCCAGCGCCGCCGACTCGCGCGCCTCAATCGCCCCCGCGTGCTGCTCCAACCAGTCAAAAAACGCCGCATCCAGCGCCACGCCGTACTTCACCACCTCCGCCATCCCCGCCGCGAACTCCCGCGCCGGCAGCGTCGCCAGCGTATCCAAATCTGCCACCACCGCCAGCGGCTGATGAAACGCCCCCGCCAGATTCTTCCCCGCCGCCAAATTAATCCCGGTTTTGCCGCCCACGGAACTATCCACCATCGCCAGCAGGCTCGTCGGCGCCTGAACAAACCCTATTCCTCTCATATAGGCCGCCGCCGCGAACCCGGTCAAATCCCCCACCACGCCCCCGCCCAGCGCCACCAGCACACTCTGGCGATCCAGTCGCGCCGCCGCGATTTTTTCCAGCAAATCCGCCCAAACAGCCGCCGATTTCGACATTTCCCCCGCCGCGACAACCCATTTGCCCCAATCGCCGCCCAACAAATCCATGACGCGCCCGCCGTGGCAGACATCCACGTTGGCATCGGTAATCACCAGCCCGCGCCGCCCCCGCAGTGTTTCCGGCAACCGAGCCAGCGCCCCCGCACCGATGACGATGGGGTACGAACGCTCACCCAGCGAAATTTGAACCTCGCGAGCCATACGGGGGTAAGGAAATATCCCCAAGCCCCGCTCCTGTCAATCCCCATTTCCCAAACTTCACAAAAAACGCCCCCGAAGCTCCCCACACCGCCCCTCCCCTCCCGCAAAACACAAAAATCGCCCCAAAGTGCCCTGCAAGCCAGTCCTGGCCCGCGAGGCATTGGTTGAGGATACGCGGGACGAAAAGCGGCGGCGATGAGGGATACTTGGGGCTTACGAGGGATTTTCGAAGCGGATGCGGGCGGCGCGCGCGTGGCCGTCGAGTCCTTCCACCCGCCCCATTTCTTCGATGAGCGGCAGGGTTTCGATGAGGTCGGCGCGTGTGAANNCTGGGGCCGGCGACAAAATCGCCCGCGCTTTCCGGGGTCCAGGCTCCGACAAAAACAGCGCCGGCGTTTTTAACTTTTTGCAGCCAGCGGCGCGGTTCTTTCGTCATGATTTCAAAGTGTTCGGGGGCAAAGCGGTTGATAACTTCCATGCCGGTGTCGAGATTGTCGGTCACGACAAACAGCGCGCCTGAGGCCGCGGCTTTGGTGATGCTCTCACAGCGGGAAAGCGAGGCGATTTGACGTTCCATTTCGGCCAGCACTTTGTTGGCCAGGCTCATATACGGAGTTACAAAGAGCGCTTTTTCNNACGGCGGTTTCATCGGCGAGCACGGCGATTTCACTGGGACCGGCGACCATGTCGAGATCCACGTCGCCATACACCAATTTTTTGGCGGCGGTAACGTAGGGACCACCGGGGCCAACAATTTTTTGCACCTTGCCGATATGGGCGGTTCCGTACGCCATGGCGCCGATGGCCTGAATGCCGCCGATGCGATACACTTCCGTGGCGCCGGCAACTTCCAGCGCATGCAGCAGATACGGATTCACCTGCCCCTTTTTGTCGCAGGGTGTGCAAGCGACAATTTCCGGCACACCCGCAATTTTGGCCAGAGCCACGCTCATCAGGGCCGTGGAGGCCAGCGGCGCGGCGCCGCCGGGGATATAGGCGCCGACGCGCGCCAGCGGCGTGAATTTTTCCCCCAGAACGCCGCCTTTGGGCGTGGCCATGCTCCAGTCTTTGCGCATGCTGGCTTTGCCAAAGCGCACGACGCGCGCGAATATTTCCGAGGCTGTGCGCTTGAAGAGCAGGTCCATCGAGGCCGAGGCGGCCAGTCGTTCCTCCCGGGGCACGGCAAATTTGGCGGGCGGCAAGTTGATGCCATTAAATTCCTTGGTGTATTTCTGCACCGCTTTGTCGCCGTGTTTGCGGATGTCGGCCAACACGCGGCGGGCAACTTCCTCGGCGGTGGGGTCAAAGGCGGGTCGCTGCAAAAACGCTTCCAACTCGGGAAGGTCTTTGTGAGGGGTGAACTTTAGGATGGGAATAGTGAGTGACATGTTTTTTAGGGTGTTAGGGTTCAGGGTTCGGGGGTTGGTTAGAAGCTTTTCACACTTTCGTTCATGTGTCCACATTTGCCGCATTCGGCCATGGGGACGTTTCGGCGGTCCATATAGACATGCCCGCAACTGGCGCATCGGAAAATGAAGGGTGCGGCGCGACGGCGCGGCCGCCATCGAACGCCACGGGTAGAATAGTAAAGGGTGACGGCGAACACCAGCCCCAGATGCACCAGCAACAGACAGAGGAATATATCAGGCAACGTGAGCGGAATCATGGTGTTGCTGGTTCGTTCAGGTTATTGGGTTCAGCAAGAGTCAGCGGATGCATCCATGTGACGCTGCCCTGGCGGGTGACGGCGGGCTCCAAGAGCCGCCAGGCGCGGACGGAGCGCACCAGCCGGGCATCCAATTCCGATTGCCCCGTTGGCTGGGCCAGCAACACGGAAATCGGCACGCCCGTGGCGTCAAATTGAACTTCCACATGAGCGGTCCACGCGATATTGGTCCATGCCGGATAGTCCAAGTCTATTCCCGAAAAGAGGCGCGACTCCCAGCCTTCCGAAAACTCCATGCGCGGTGTTTCCGCGGGGAGTACGCGCGGCGGGAAAACCTCGCCGGCGCTAAGCGCTGGCGTCGGTGCACCGGCGAGCGGCGCGGCGGGCATCTTCCACGGCACGGGCTGGTCCGTCGTCGGCGAGCGGGTCGGTTGCAAGTGCGTCAATCGCGACTCCGCGGATTTTTCCGGGGGGGCGATGCGGGCATGCTGGCGGCGCAAATGATGCGTAAATCCAGCGGGCGTGGGCAGCGCAAAGGCGGCAGGCGTCCAAAGGGTTTGATGGTGGGCGACGGCGGGAGCGGTGGCGGGCAGCCAGCTTGTCGTCGGCGGCGACACCCGCAGGCTGGCGGGCGTCAGTGGGGCCAGGCGAATCACCACAAGCCATAGGGCAACCCAAATGGCCAGACTGATGCCGGCCATGCGCCAGCCGGGACGACAAAAGCGCCGCCAGCGCTGCGCAGAATCTTCCATGCGATTGTGCAGGTACATGGCCGGCGCTTATGGCTCCACTGAGGGCGGCCGCGTGGCCAGCAAAACTTCGCGGATGCCGGCTTTGACGGCCAGAGAATAGACCTCGACCAGCGTGCTGTAGGGCGTGGTTTCGTCGGCTTCAATCAACAGGGGCGCCGAATCTTCCACGGACGAAAAGGCCGCTGCCAGTTGCGGCAATTCGAGGCGTTCATCGTTAAAGAAAATCAGGCCGCCATGGGCCAGCGTCAGGACGCGCGCGCCGTAGGGAATGCCATCCTGAAATTCGGCAACCGGCAGATGGATGCGAATGCCGGGTTGCACCACAAATCGCGACGCAAGAAACAGGAACATGCCCACCAGCATCATGACGTTGAGAAGGGCGGTGACTTCAATGGGGCCGACGGCCCGGCGATAGCGCCCCTTGAAACGGCGGCGCACGCTGCGAAATTGCAGTTGAATGGGCTGGTCGGGAATCCTCATGTCGCGGCGGAACCCCGATTTTGCTTCTTCCATTGCCGCATGAAATTCAACAGGGCCGAAGCCGAGCGTTCCATGTCCAGCAAAATGGATTCGATGCGCGAGACGAGCAGATTATAGCCCGCGTAGGCCAGAATGGCGATGACGAGGCTCAGCGCGGTGGCGGTCAGGGCGGCCCACAGCCCGCCGGTCAAATCGGCGGTTTGCACGAGGGGCGCGTTACGTTGCGCCGCCAACAAAATATCCATCAGCCCCAGCACCGTGCCGAACAGCCCGACCATCGGGGTGATGCGCGCCAAAGTGGCCAGCCAACCCAACCCGCGCTCCATGCGCGGGATTTCCGCCAGACCGGCATCTTCCATGGCGCGGCTGATGTTTTCGAGGGTGTCGTCATGATGCAACACCGCCGCCAGAGCCAGTCGCGCAACGGGACCGGGGGTTTCTTCGCAGATGGTGGCGGCCTCCACCGTGTTGCCGCGATTGAGGATGGTATAAACGCCTTTGAGAAAGTCATCCGCGGCGATTTGCGCCCGGTGCAGGTTGAACAAACGTTCGAGAAAAACCAGAATGGCAAACAGGCCCATGGCCAATAAAAGCCAAACCACCAGGCCTCCGTTATTTATTGCATAAAGCATATCTGCATTCTCCGTTGTCCATCCGTTGTGAGTCGTGGCAATTGAAATCCACTGTAGGCGCGCGGGTGGGTTTCCTCAATTCAAAAGTCAAAACCATCGCCCGTCGTGGGCGGCATGTGGGGCGGGCTGTCAAAACAGATTCCAATGGTCCTGGCGGATGCGCGTCATGCGCGCGCGGGCTTCGCTGGCGGCGGCCACCCCGGAATCCGACACCCGGCGGTAAATGTTATAGGCTTCATTCCAGCGCCCGGCCTTTTCCTGCAAGCCTGCCGCGCTGAAGGCCGCGCGGGTGAACCACACCGTGGCTTCGGCATCGGGCTTGGGCTCCTGCAAAAAGGCGTACACCACCTCCAGATAGCGGTCGAGCGCCGCCGTCGGGCGGCCCATTTTTTCGAGGCTGCGGCCCGTCTTGAAGCGCGCCTGCAAGCGCAGGTCGAAGGGCGCGCCGGCGGAATCAGCCAGCGTGCGATAAGACAGCAACGCCTCTTCGTAGCGGGCGGGATTTTCCTGCCCGAGCGTAAACTGGCAGTCTCCTTTCCGCCCCCACGCCACCCATGCTTCCGGTTGCTGCGGAAATCGCACAATCACTTCATTGAACGCCAGAATCGCGGCGGGGAACTGTCCCAGCTCGCTCAGGACATCGCCCTGCGCCAGCAACGTTTCCGCCAATCGGACGTAATCGGGATAGCGCTCCATCAAATGGTTGAAATGCTCATTGGCCGCCAGATAATGCCGGGCCGCCACCGCCGCGCGACCCGCCCAGAAGAGGGCATCCGCCGCGCGAGGGCTTTTGGGGTGATCCGTTGCCAGTTGCACAAAACGTTCCTCCGCGCCCGCGAAGTCACCATGATTAAACGCATATTCCCCCAGCCAGAAATGCACATCGGGAACGAACTCCGAATTCGGATAATCCTCCAGAAATTGTTGGCAGACCTGCAAGGCGGCCACGTCCTTGCCCAGCATGTAGAGACACCAGCCGCGCATGAACATGGCTTGGGCGGCGGGGGGCGTCTCGGGCAGCTCGTCGCGAATGCGGGTAAAATCGGCCAGGGCTTCAGGAAACAGGCCCATGCGGTATCGAATCATGCCGCGCGCGAACAAGGCCTCGCTGCGGATGGCCGAGGCCGTGTTGGTCTGCGTCAATCGGCTGTACTGTTCAATGGCCGACTCCCCTGCCCCACGAGCATCATACAACTCGCCCAAGCGCATAATGGCCTTGGGGATGAATGCGCTATCCGTTGCGGCGCGGCTCAACTCCAGCAAGCGAATTTCCCCGGCGGCAATATCATCCATCGCCAATTCTGTTTCGGCCAGTTGATAGAGAATGCGATCCGTTTCTTCACCCGCGGGCGGCGGTGCCTCCAACGCAGACAGATAAGCGGCATGGGCGGACTGAAATTCGCCGGCGGCAAAATGGGCGTCGCCCTGCTGTTGCAGGATGAGTAATCGGCGGGTGGCATTTGTTTGCTCAACCACGGCCCGCGAATAAGCCGCAGCCGCTTCCGAAAAACGCCCCAAAGCCAGCAAGGCGTCCGCCAGCCCTTCCCGGGCCGCCGCAGTTCCGGGCATGCGCTCAAACGCATCCAGCCACACCTGATATTCCGCCGCTGCTTCCGTCCACTGTTCGCGCACGGCCAGCTCGGCGGCCATTCGCAAATGCCATTGCGCGGCTTGTGCCGGATCGGGCAACTGGGTCACCACTTCCCGCATCAAAAGAATTCCCGCCTGAGTTTGTCCGGCGCATACCAGCAAATAGGCCTTCTGGGCTTGGCTGGCCAGCCGGGTCGCCGGATCGGTCGTGGCGGCCAGAGCCTTATCCATCATTTGCAACGCCTGCGTGTAATTGGTTTCCGCCGCCATGGATTCCGCGACAACCTGATAACCCCGCGCGCGCGCTTCCGCCGACAAGTTGCCATTGGTTTGAAGCGTCTGCACCAACTCGCGCGTGGGCGGGTATTCGCCCATGCGCAGTTTCAGCTCAAATACTTGCAGTTCCGCACGCTCGCCCCATACCTGACCCGCTTGGTTGGTCGCGACAAATTGGAAAGCGCTCAAGGCATCGTTGGTCTGCCCGGCCGCCGCCAGCGCCGTGGCCAAATGGAACCAGGCGGCAGGCATATCCGGCGCATCCGCCCAACGGGCCGTCAGCATGTCGGCGGTTTCGCGCGCGGCGGCCCAATTGGTCTGCGCGACCTGCACCTGCGCGAGCAGATGCAAGGCGGCCGGCGCCATCGGTTGTTCCGCATATTTTTCCTTGAACGCCTCCAGCCCTTCGGCGGCGCTGGCCCATTCGCCAAGCGCGAATTGCGCCTGAGCCGTCGTCAGCGCATAGTCGGCGGTCATGGCCGCACCGCGCACCTGCGGCGCGTGGTCATGGAGAACCGCCAGAGCTTTGCGCGGATTCTGCTCGGCGCAATGCGTTCGCGCCAGCCACAGCGCCGCCTCAACCTGACGCTTGCGGTCCGGCGCGCCGGCAAGCAATTCCCCCAGCCGATGCCGCGCCATTCGATACATCCCATCCTCCAGCGCGGCCCGGCCCGTGGTCAACAGGCGATCCGCCTCTTCCGCGGTCAGCTTGGCATTCGGCTGGCGTTCCTCTACGTCGGCCTCCTGCGCGCAGGCAACCGTCGCCAGACCGCCCAGCAGGGCCAATATCCCAATGATGCGCGTAATTCTCATGATGTCATCGTGGCTCTGAAATCCGCGGCGGCCACCAGCAACGGTCGCAAGTATTCGCCGGTAAAGGAATCGGGATTCGACGCGACATCCTCCGGCGTGCCACAAGCCACCAGACGCCCGCCGGCATCGCCGCCTTCCGGGCCCAAATCCACAATATAGTCGGCCGTCTTGATGACGTCGAGATTATGTTCAATCACAATCAGCGTATTGCCGGCGTCCCGCAAACGCTGCAAAACCTGAAGCAGTCGTTCCACGTCGGCAAAATGCAGGCCGGTGGTCGGCTCATCCAGCAGATAGAGCGTGCGGCCGGTATCGCGCCGGGCCAGCTCGGCACTCAATTTCATGCGTTGCGCCTCGCCGCCGGAAAGCGTTGTAGCCGGCTGGCCGACTTTCAGATAGCCCAGGCCCACGTCGCACATCGTATTGAACTTACGGGCAATGGAGGGCATCGCGGCGAAAAATTCGCGCGCCTCATCAATGGTCATGTCAAGAACATCAGCGATGCTTTTACCGCGCCATTTCACTTCCAGCGTTTCCTGATTGTAACGCCGCCCGCGACACTGCTCACACGTGACATACACATCCGGCAGGAAATTCATTTCGATTTTCAAGACGCCATCGCCCTTGCACTTCTCGCAGCGGCCGCCTTTGACGTTGAAGCTGAAGCGGCCGGGCTTGTAGCCGCGCATTTTCGCGCCGGGCAGTTGGGCGAACAAATCGCGAATGCCGCTGAAAGCGCCTGTGTACGTGGCCGGATTGGAGCGCGGCGTGCGGCCAATCGGCGATTGGTCAATCACAATCACCTTGTCCAGATTCGCCAGACCAACAATCCGTTGATGCTTGCCCGGCTTCTCCTTGGAGCCATAAAATTTGCGGAAAAGCGCACGGCACAAAATGTCATCCACCAGCGTACTCTTGCCGCTGCCGGACACGCCCGTCACGCAAGTTATTCGCCCCAACGGAAAGCGCACATCAATATTTTTCAGGTTATTTTCNNCCATTCAGAAACTGCGCCGTCAACGAATCGCGGCACTTCAACAGTTCTGGCACCGTGCCAGCGCACACCACTTCCCCGCCGTGAACGCCCGCCGCCGGTCCCAAATCAATCACATAATCCGCCGCGCGAATGGTTTGCTCGTCATGCTCAACCACCACCACGGTATTGCCCAGGTCCCGCAAGCCCTTCAACGTTTTCAGCAGTTTGCCATTATCGCGCTGATGCAGGCCAATGCTCGGCTCATCCAGCACATACAGTACACCCACCAGCCCGGCGCCAATCTGCGTCGCCAAGCGAATCCGCTGCGCTTCGCCGCCGGAAAGCGTGCCGCTTTCGCGGTTCAGATTCAGATAGCCAAGCCCCACGTCGCACAAAAATCGCAAGCGCTTGCGAATTTCCTTCAAGACTTCCGCCGCGATTTTTCCATCCTGCTCCGACAACGGCAGATGCTCATAAAAGTTCATGGCATCCTGCGCGGACATCTCCATGATTTCCATGATCCCCTTGCCCGCCACCCGACACGCCAGACTTTCCGGGCGCAGGCGCTTGCCCTGACAGGCCGTGCAGGGCAAACGGCTCATGAAGTGCGTCAACTTCTGCTGCATATATTCGCTGTCCGTTTCCGCGTACCGCCGATTCAAATTGGGAATAACGCCCTCAAACGGCTTTTTATATTTCCGCCAGGCCCCGCCGCGCCAAAACCCCAGCGCGATTTCCTCATCGCCGGAGCCGTGCAAAATGATTTTCTGGATGCGCGCCGGCAACTCGTTCCACGGCGTGGACAGCTCAAATCCATAGTGTTTGGCCACGGCCCGCAACAACCCTTTGCGATAAATCGCCTCGCGCCGCCCGCTCGGACGCCAGGCAGCAATCGCGCCACTATCCAGCGATTTGTTTCCATCCGGCACCACGAGTTCTTCGTCAAACACCAGCATCTGCCCCAGCCCGGCGCAGACCGGACACGCCCCATAGGGACTGTTAAAAGAAAAATTGCGCGCCAGCAAAGCATCAAAGCTGATGCCGCAATCCGCGCAAGCATTCTTCTCGGAAAACATTTGCGGCGTCCACGTCGTGGNNGTCAGGCGCCCGCGAATTTTATCGCTGATGACCAGCCTGTCCACCACCACGGCAATCGAATGTTTTTTCTGCTTGTCGAGCCGCGGGGGAGCTTCCAGCTCATACATTTCGCCATTGACCTGCACACGCGTGAATCCCTGACGTCGCGCTTCGTCAAAGACCTCGACATGCGCGCCTTTGCGCCCCTCCACCCGAGGCGCCAGAATTTGCACCTTCGTGCGAGCGGGATATTTCAAAATTTGCTCAACAATTTCTTCCGCGCTTTGGCGGGCGATGGGTTTGCCGCATTGGTGGCAGTGTTGCTGCCCGATGCTCGCATAGAGCAAGCGCAGGTAATCATGAATCTCCGTCGTGGTGGCGACAATCGAACGCGGATTGGAACCCGCCGAGCGCTGCTCAATGGCGATGGCCGGCGACAGCCCTTCAATGCGGTCCACATCCGGCTTTTGCAACTGTTCCAGAAACATCCGGGCGTAGGACGACAGACTTTCCACATACTTTCGCTGGCCCTCGGCATACAGTGTATCAAACGCCAGCGACGACTTTCCGCTGCCGCTCAAGCCCGTCACCACGCACAATGAGCCGCGCGGAATCTTAACCGTGATATTCTTGAGGTTGTGCTCGCGCGCACCCTCCACCAAAATGAAGTCCTTCGTCATCCGTCGTCCTGTTTCTACAAATGTATTAACCTACCACTTGCACCCGCCCCTGCAAATCCACAAAAAGGGCAGGCCCGAAAGGGGGGCGAATTAGTGGGCGGAATCGGCGAGTTTTTGCAACAGAAGCGGCGCCAGTTGCTCAATATCGCCAGCGCCAATAATAAGCACCCAGTCCCCCGGTTGCGCATGCGCCGACACAAACGCGGCGGCATCGGCAAAATTTTTAGCCAACTCCACGGGCGCGCCGCCATGTCGCCAAAAATGCTTGCACAAATCTTCAGCGGTGCCGCCGGCCAGAGGCGGCTCGCTGGCGGAATAGACCGGCGTGAGAATAACGCCATCGGCCTGATCAAACGCCGGCGGAAAGTCAGCGCCCAAGGCAAGCGTCCGCGTGTAGCGGTGCGGCTGAAAAACCGCCCAGATGCGATCCGCGCCCGCTTGTTTGGCCGCCGCCAGCAACGCGCGGATTTCGGTAGGATGATGCGCGTAATCGGCAACCACGCGAATGCCTCGGACATCGCCCGCGCATTCAAAACGGCGCTTGGGCAACGCAAACGTTTGCAACGTTGCAGTAGCGGCGGCCAAATCAATGCCCCCGCGAGTCGCGGCGGCCAAAGCGCCCAGCGCATTGACGACATTGTGCTGGCCCGTCAATGGCAGCACCACGCGAATCCCCTGCACGGTGAAGCGCGCGCCGTCGGGCGTCATCTCCACATCTTCGCCCCGAAAATCCGCTCCCGGCGCGAGTCCAAAAGAAAGGCCCTGAACCGCCGCCCCCACCCGCGCGGTCGAGGCGTCATCCGCCGAATAAATCACGGTGCGCGCCTGTTGCGCAAACACCTGAAACGTCGCAAGAAAATCCTCTGGCGAAGCAAAATGCTCCATGTGGTCAAACTCAATATTCGTAATGACGGCAATGGCGGGGCGATAGTACGCCAGCGTGCCATCGCTTTCATCCGCTTCAATCACCAGCTCATCGGCGGAACCGACGCCGCCGGGCGCGCCTGTTGGCGGCAATTCGCCGCCGATGCACCACGAAACATCCACGCCGCATTCGCGAAGAATATGCGTAATCATGGCCGAAGTCGTGGTCTTGCCATGTGTGCCGGCAACCGCAATCGTCGTGCGCCACAGTTCCGCCAAAACCGGCAGCACCTGCCCCCGGCGATACAACGGGATGCCGCGCTTTTCCGCAGCGGCGCGCTCCGGGTGCCCCGGTTGCAACGCGGGGCTGAAGATGGCCCAATCCACATCCTGCACATGCGCCGGATTGTGACCGGTGACAGCGGCAATGCCTTGCGCGCGCAACCAGTTGAGCGTGCGCGGAGAGCCTGCATCACAGCCGCTGACCACCTGCCCCTTGGCCGCCAGCAAGCGCGCCAGCCCCGCCATGCCGATGCCGCCGATACCCATCAGGTGAACACGCACTTGCGGTGTCTGCAACCAACGGCGGATATCCTCGCGCCACTGTTCGTCCATCGGGCTCATGATGTGCGCGCGGCCTGCTCCACCAGTGTCGCCAAAGCTTGCGTCGCATCCGGCACGCCTTTTTTCTGCATGGCCTCGCGCATCCGCGCCAAACGTTCCGGCTGGCGGAAGGTTTGCGCGAGATAGCCCGCCAACCATTCCGGCGTCAGATTGGCCTCAGCCACGACATCCGCCGCCCCGCGTTTTTCCAGCGCCCGCGCGTTGGCAGTCTGATGGTCGGCCGCGGCCAGCGGATACGGCACAAACAGCGCCGGCACGCCAAAGTAAGTCAGCTCCGCGCAGGTGGCCGCCCCCGCCCGGCAAATAGCCAAATCCGCGGCATGATAAAGTGGTGCCATCGCATTCGAGAACGCTATCACGTCGGCCGTCACCCCCGCCTCGCGATAAGCGGCCCGCACGTTGACCTCATCCTCCCCGCCGGTCAAATGGGTCACCGTGAACGCGATGCCATTTTTTTGCAGACGCCCCAATGCCGCCACAGCCACCTCGTTGATGCGGCGCGCGCCGAGGCTTCCGCCCATCACCAGCAGACGAAACGGCCCTTGCCCCGCCGCCGCACGAGGCGGCAGCGTCTGCCGCGCCAGAGTCAATTCCTCCCGCAAGGGAATACCCACCACTTTCAGCGTGCCGTTTTGCAAATGCCGCTGGGTTTCCTCGAAACCAACCGCCACGGCAGTTGCGGAACGGGCAAACAAACTCACCGCGCGCCCCGGAATCACATTGGCTTCGTGCAGAACAAAGGGAATCTTCAACCAACGCGCCGCGCCACACGGCCCCACCGAGGCATACGAGCCCATCGCCAGCAAAACATCCGGGGTATCCGCCCGCATGATGGCACGGCTGCGCCACACCGCGCGCGCCAGACTGCCCAGCCGTTGAAATGACTGCCACGACAACCCCGAAGGCAGCCCCCGCGCCGCCACCTCCACAACCGGCCCATCCCAATCTTTGCGCGCGGCTTGTTCCGTGTCGCGCCCGGTCAGCCACAAGGTCACCTCGTGGCCGCGCCGCAACAACTCGCGCGCGGTAGCCAAACCGGGAAAAACGTGCCCGCCCGTGCCGCCACAGGCAACCGCCACTTTCAAGGTCGCGCCCCTTCCGCGTTCAGCAAATGCGTCTTCCACGCCAACCCCGATGAAAACCCGCCCAAGCGCCCATCCACGCCAAGAACGCGATGACAAGGCAAAAACAACGGCGCCGGATTAGCCCCGCAAGCGCCCCCCGCCGCGCGCGCCGCGCCGGGATGCCCGGCCCTTCGCGCCAGCTCGCCATACGTCCGGGTTTGCCCCCGTGGAATGGCCGCCATCGCCCGCCAAATCTTGCGCCGAAACGCCGATGCCCGCTCAAATACCACCGGGTCCACNNCGAGACTTGCACAATCACGCGCCCCCAGGTCGTCTCTAAAACGGCCGTTTGAACCTCGCAGGACTCGCGGCTCATGTCACCATTTTGAAAAGGATAAAGCCGAGCACCAGCACCATCAGCAGCATGAAAACCGCGCGCGCGCGACTGTT
>MTKW01008775.1_pt1 | contig 24640 bp, 30 predicted proteins | sample 1042761 | NCBI WGS metagenome assembly MTKW01 (sample SAMN06205366, study PRJNA360243) | anaerobic digester metagenome | biome: Wastewater treatment plant; feature: Anaerobic digester sludge; material: sludge; isolation source: anaerobic digester fed with sludge from wastewater treatment plant ...
GTGCTCCACAGTCCATCCAAGACTGCCTAGCCTCACCCCTACCTGGCACATCTCTATGGCCAAATGTAGGGCATCCCTAGTAACAGTCATCAAGTGTATCGCAGCGGGGGACACCTGTCCAACAGGAAAAGTAGCCGCGGTGTCTCCCACAAACCCTTTGTACGTTGCACCCACATCGATGGATATGATATCCCCGTCTTTGAGCACCGCATCCCCGGGAATACCGTGGACCACCACCTCGTTGACCGATGTGCATATGCTTGCGGGAAACCCTTGATACCCCTTGAACGTGGGCAAGGCCCCCGCTTCCCTGATGAAAGCTTCCGCCGCCTCATCAAGCTCTCCCGTCGTTATCCCGGGCCTTACGAGTTCCCCGAGCATCTTAAGACAAGAACCCGCGATCTTCCCAGCTTCCGCCATGACCTCGATCTCAGCATCGCTTTTCAGGATTATCATGGCTAACCCGCCTTACGGGCGGCGATGACACGGGTCACTTCCGCGGTGACCGCCTGAATGCTCTTGCTACCGTCAACGGAAACCACCAAACCTTGTTTCTCGTAATGCCTGAGAACAGGCTCAGTCAATTGCCTGTAAACCCGCATGCGTTCGGTTACAACATCATCCTTGTCATCGGCCCTTCGGATCAGATCCCCGCCGCAAACGTCGCAAATGCCTTGTTCCTTCGGCGGAGACGCCACAAGACTGTAGCTCCTACCACACTTACCGCACACGCGCCGGGCTCGGGCTCGCCCCAGGATCTCCCCTTCGGAAACCTCGAGGTTAATGACAACGTCGAGACGGGTCCCGGCATCCTCAAGCATGCTATCCAACGCTTGGGCCTGCGCCTCGTTCCTAGGAAACCCGTCAAGAACGAAACCCTTACTTACGTCATCAGCGAAGAGCCTTTTCCGCATTATCTCCACGGTGATGTCATCGCTCACCAAACCGCCCGTGGCCATGATCCGGCCCACAACTTCTCCCAGATCCGTTCCGGCCTTCACTTCCTGCCTGAACATATCGCCGGGAGCGAGGTGTACGATTCNNACGCTTCACTTCCTGCCTGAACATATCGCCGGGAGCGAGGTGTACGATGCCGTACTCGGAAGCCAGCAGTTTGGCTTGTGTCCCTTTGCCAGATCCCGGTGGCCCCATAAGCAAAATTCTCAATGCTGATCCCGCCTACCTTAAAAATCCTTGATAATTCCTCATGACCAGTTGGGCCTCCACCTGTTTTGTGGTCTCAAGGGCCACACCCACCACTATCAGAAGAGCGGTTCCCCCCAAGGCGTTAAACCCCGGCAAGCCCGTAATCTGTATGATTATGTTGGGCAGCACCGCAATGGCCGCCAAAAACAGAGCTCCAACCGCGGTGATCCTCACCACAACCCGGGAAACAACGTCAGAAGTTGGCCTCCCCGGTCTGATGCCCGGGATAAAACCACCGTTTTTCCTGATGTTGTCCGCAATGTCAAGGGGGTTAAAAACCATCGCGGTGTAAAAGAACGTGAAGCCTACAATCAAGACCGCGTACAGCGTCGTGTACCACGGTTGCTTGTAGTCAAAGACATCCCCAAGCCTCTTGGCCCACGGTGCGTTTATGAAGGACGCGATGGTTGCGGGAAAAGCTAGAAACGATGAGGCGAAGATGACAGGGACGACCCCAGCTTGGTTAATCTTGATGGGAATGTTGGTCGAGTACCCACCCATCATCCTCCTGCCAACAACTCGTTTCGAGTACTGAACCGGTATCCTGCGCTCCCCCTCAGTGATCCACACAACAAGCAAGATCGTGGCCGCGGACACGGTGATAAGGGACAACACGTTGTACCAGTGGGTCTGCCCGTCCCGCAAAAACGTGTACAGCCTGAAGAATTCCGCGGGCATTCCGCTGATGATCCCCGCGAAGATGAACAGAGAGATACCGTTTCCTATGCCCTTTTCCGTGATCAATTCTCCGAGCCACATCAGGAATACAGTGCCAGCCGTAAGGCTTAAGATGGCCTCTGCCAAAACCCAGATCGAAGTCGAAACAAGAGCACCCTGGGCACGGGCAGCTAAAGTCATGCCTGTACCCTGCAATATAGCCAAGAGCACTGTTCCGTACCTGGAATAGCCCTGAAGTTTCCGTCTTCCATCCTCATCTTTGGACATCTCTTCCCACTTGGGGATAACCATCTGCAAAAGCTGCATGATGATTGAACTGGTGATGTAAGGCCCTATGCTCAAAGCGAACACTGAGTAGTTCTTGAGCGCCCCCCCGGAGAAGAGGTCCATGAAAGCGAACAATGTCCCTTCGCCGAACAGATCTCTTATGACTTCAGGCACAACGCCGGGAACAGGGACAGCTACCCCTGCCCGAAACACTATGAGCAGCGACACAGTGTACAGAATTCTTCGTTTTAGATCCGGAACCCGCCAAGCATTCCTGATGGTCCCCAACATGCTATATCACCTCGGCCTTACCACCCGCAGCCTCGATCTTCTGTTTTGCAGACGCGCTGAACGCGTGAGCTTTGACCGTGAGGGCTTTGTTGAGCTCTCCCTCGCCAAGCACTTTAATCAGCCTCGCGTTTCGCTTCAACAACCCTGCAACTTTCAAAGTCTCGGGACCTATCTCCGCCTGATCGTCGAACCGATCCAGATCCCTGATGTTCACAAGGTCGTAGACCGTGGCAAACCTGTTGCGAAAGCCCCTTTTGGGCACCCGCATGGTGAGCTTCATCTGGCCACCTTCAAAACCCGGTCCTTTGGTTCCACCGGATCTGGCTTTCTGCCCTTTGTGGCCCTTACCCGCCGTTTTTCCAAAACCCGACCCAATACCTTTACCTTTACGCCTAGCTTTCTTAACCGAACCGGGTATTGGACGGAGATCATGCAGTTCCATTGGATGAAACCTCCGATTCGTCATCTCTTCGAGTCCTGAACGATTTACCCCGGAGCTCAGCTACTTCACCGGCGCTTCTCAACTGCTTCAACCCGTCTATGGTGGCGTAAACCACGTTGTAGGGGTTGGTGGAACCGATGGATTTCGCCAACACATCCTGAATGCCCGCAAGCTCCATAACGGGTCTCACACCCCGCCCCGCAATGACGCCGGTACCCGGGGAAGCGGGCTTCAAAAGAACCCTTCCTGCCCCGAAGCGGCCCAGCACCTCGTGGGGTATTGTTGTGTTGAACCGGGGTACCTCCATGAGGTTTTTCTTGGCCTCATCGATGCCTTTTCTGATGGCGTCAGTAAGATCCTGTGCCTTGCCCAGGCCAGCACCAACTTTCCCGTTTCCGTTTCCCACAACTACCAGCGAGCGAAAGCTTCGCCTTCGTCCGCCCTTGACCGTTTTCGAAACCGGACCCACAGTCACCACTTCGTCACGAAGCTCTTCCTGGGGTCTTTCAAAAGCAACCTCGGGGTTTGCTTCGCCCCTTTGTCGCCTATCGTTTCTGTCTCTGGTTCGTCCAGTTTTGTTCACCAGGTGATCACCCCGCATTTTCAAAAACTCAATCCACCTTCCCGGGCTGCTTCTGCCAATGCCTTTACCCTACCGTGATACAGGTAACCACCACGGTCGAAGACGACCTTCGTGATGCCTTTTTCAGAAGCCCGTTGGGCCAGGAGTTTGCCCGCAAGCGCGGCACCTTTTACGTTACCGCCGCAACTTTCCTTCTCCTTAAAAGCAGGTTCAGACGTGGAAACTGCAACCAAAGTCCTGCCCAAGACATCGTCTATCACTTGCGCCTGAATGTGTTTGAGGCTCCTGAACACGCAAAGTCTAGGCCTTTCGGAGGTACCCTGGATCTTTCTCCTTACCCTAAGGTGCCTCCTGACACGTTTAGCCCTTTTGTCCTTCGCACTCATAGTCATGGCAATCTGCCCTCCGTCTTGCTAGCCGCTCTTGGCAGCTTTTCGTCTGATCTTCTCGCCGGAATATCGAACTCCCGACCCTCTGTACGGTTCCGGAGGTCTCAACCTCCTTATGTCGGCGGCAACCTGCCCCACGACTTCCTTGTCGATGCCCTTGATGACCACGGACAAAGGGGTCGGAACCTCAATGAGGATGCCGGGCGGAGGGACAATCTCCACAGGCCTAATGAAGCCCAGGTTCAAAACAAGCTTATCCTGGACCAAGGACGCACGATATCCCATGCCGGATATCTCCAAGCCCTTCGAGTAACCCTCAGTAACTCCGGTAACCATATTGGCTACGAGCGTTCTCGTTAGGCCATGCAGGGACCTGTGTTTCTTTCCGTCGGAAGGCCGCCTGACCGTTATCAAACCCTCTCCCACCTCAACCTGAATGTCCGGGTGAAGACTCCTGGTCAGCGTTCCTTTTGGTCCCTCTATCTTCACATTGTTGTCCGATACAGTTACCGTAACCCCCTGTGGAATGGGGATCGGCTTTTCACCTATTCGAGACACGTCGACGACCTCCCATTACCATACGTAGCAAATTACTTCGCCACCAAGCCCAAGGGATCTGGCGCTCTTGTCCGCCATAACCCCTTGGGAAGTCGATACTACCGCAATCCCCAGCCCTCCCAGGACCCTGGGCACTTCATGCCTGTTCGCATAAACCCGAAGGCCTGGCTTGGAAATCTGCCTGATACCCGTGATTCCCCTTGTTCTGCCGGGGCCATACTTCAGATAAACCCGGAGTTTTCTCGCGGGCTTTCCGGGAATGTCTTCGTAATCCCGAATGTAGCCCTCATCCTTAAGGACGGCCAGAATTCTCTCTTTCATCTTGGAACCGGGCATTTCCACTATATCGTGCCTTGCCAGGCCAGCATTGCGGAGTCTTGTCAGCATATCCGCAATAGGATCGTGTGTCATGTGATCTCCCTCCTACCAGCTGGCTTTCCTTATTCCAGGAATCTCACCCCGGTGGGCCAACCGCCTGAAACAATGTCTGCACAAACCGAACCTTCGCATATAAGCACGGGAGCGACCGCATATCTGGCAGCGGTTTAGCTGTTGCACTCGATATTTGGGCTCTCGCTTTGACTTGTTAATCTTCGCGAGCCTTGCCAACCTATCCCCTCCTTACTGTCTGAAAGGCATGCCTAACGCTTTGAGCAGGTAGAACCCTTCCTCATCTGTCCTGGCACTCGTCGTTATAGCAATGTTCATGCCTCGAATTTTCGAGACTTTGTCGTAATCGATCTCCGGGAATATGAGCTGTTCCCTCAACCCCAGCGAATAATTGCCCCTACCGTCAAAGCCATCGGGAGGCAGGCCGCGAAAGTCCCTCACCCTTGGGAGCACAACGTTGAACAGTTTTTCTAAGAAATCGTACATGCGCTCTCCCCTGAGAGTAACCTTACAACCTACGTTCATCCCGGCTCTCACTTTGAAAGCCGATATCGAACGCTTTGCTCTGGTCACGATGGGCTTTTGCCCGGCGATCCTCGCGAGGTCAGCCACAGCTCCTTCCAACGCGTCCGCGTTTTGAGTCGCTTCCCCAACCCCCATACTGATGACCACTTTTTCAACCCTCGGTACCTGAAGTTTGTTCTTGTACCGGAAGTCTTCGGTCATGGCCGGGATGATCTCTTCGGTATACCTTTCTCTAAGAGCCACGTCTCTCGACCTCACTTGTCAATGGTTGCGCCACATTTCAGGCACACCCGAACCTTGTTCCCGTCAACTACCCCAGTTTTGGTCCGAGAAGGGCTCGAGCATTTCGGGCAAACGAGCATGACGTTAGACCTGTGAATGGGGCCCTCTTTCTCGAAGATTCCCCCTTGCGGAATCTCCTGGGTAGGCCGCTGATGTTTCTTGATCATATTCACACCCTCGACCACCACACGGTTCTCCCGGGGCATGGCCCTCAGGACTTTGCCCTTCTTCCCTCTGTATTTCCCTGTGATAACCAACACAGTATCGTCTTTTCGTATATTCACAGCACAGCCACCACCTTCCCGACCCTAGATCACTTCGGGTGCGAGGGACACGATCTTGCTGAATTTCTTCTCACGCAATTCCCTTGCCACAGGGCCGAAGATGCGCGTACCTTGAGGTTCCTTGTCGGCCCTCAAAATGACGGCGGCGTTGTCGTCGAACCTTATATACGTGCCGTCAGGCCTTCTGATGTTCCTCTTCGTACGGACAATGACAGCCCTAACTATAGAACCCTTTTTGACAGCGCTCCCCGGGGCAGCCTCTTTAACCGATGCCACGATGACGTCCCCAAGGCTCCCGTACTTGTGAACCGCCCCACCGAGAATCTTCAAGCACTGGATCTTCCGTGCTCCGCTGTTGTCTGCCACGGTGAGCTTCGATTGCATCTGAATCAAGCCCGGCCACCCCCAGCTTCTGAGTACCTGGACTTTTCGAGAACCTCAGCGACGAGCCAACGCTTCGTTTTGGACATAGGCCTCATCTCAACGAGCCTGACCCTATCCCCTACGGCCGCGCTGTTGGACTCATCGTGGGCTGCCACCTTGCGCCTGCTACGAACCCTTTTACCGTAAATGGGCACGACTTTCCACGACTCGATGATGACGATCCTCGTCTTGTCCATCTTGTCGCTCACGACCACGCCCACAAGCTCTTTGCGCTTTCCTCGCTCCATGTTCAAACCTCCTGGACAGGCATGCCCAGCTCCCGCTGTCTTTGCACTGTCTTCACTCTTGCGATGGACCGTCTGACCTCGCGCAATCTCATCACGTTGTCCAGTTGCCCGGTGGTCATCTGAAAGCGCAGGTTGAAAAGCTCTGTTTTAAGATCAGAAAGTCGCTTCTGCAGTTCCCCGTCGCTCAATCCTCTAATCTCCTGCACCTTCACTGTCTTTCACCGCCTTTTCTTGTCCATCGCCCAAAGCACGCCGGGTCTGAAACTTCGTCTTGATGGGGAGCTTCATCCCCGCCAACCGAAAAGCTTCCCGTGCCGTTTCCTCGGGCACCCCTGCAATCTCGAAAAGTATGCGTCCAGGTTTGACCACTGCCACCCAAAACTCGGGGTTTCCCTTACCCCCGCCCATCCTTGTCTCAGCGGGTTTCTTGGTTACCGGTTTGTCAGGGAAAATCCTGATCCAAACCTTACCTCCCCTTTTGATGTGCCTGGTAAGAGCGATCCTTGCAGCTTCTATTTGCCTGTTCGTAATCCAAGCAGCTTCTTGGGCTTGTAGACCGAAGTCCCCGTAAAAGACCTCGCTCCCCCGGATGGACTTGCCCGTTCGCTTGCCCCTGTGCTGCTTCCTCCGTTTGACCCTTCTAGGCATCAACATAGGCTAACTACCTCCCCCGGACGAAACACGCGCCTTGGCAGGGAGAATGTCCCCTTTGTAAACCCAGACCTTGACCCCGATCCTACCGTACGTCGTGTGAGCTTCCGTGAACCCGTAGTCAACGTCTGCCCTCAGGGTATGAAGGGGCACACTACCTTCGCCAGCTGTTTCCTGCCTAGCTATCTCGGCGCCTCCGAGTCTTCCTGCCACCCTCACCTTTATGCCTTTGGCTCCCTGACGCATGGTCCGTTGGATAGCTTGGCGCACCGCGCGCCTGTACGACACTCTTCGTTGAATGGATTCTGCAACATTCTCAGCCACCAGTTGAGCGTCCAGTTCAGGGTTCTTCACCTCTATCACGTGAACGGTGACTTTCTTCTTGCCGGTAAGATCAACCAGCTCCTTGCGAAGAGCGTTGATCCCCGTTCCACCCCGACCGATCACTATACCTGGTTTGGCCGCGTGTATGATCACAGTCACTTCCTGCGGCTTCCTCTCGATCTCGATTCTTGGAATCCCCGCAAACCCCAACTTTTCCTTCACGTGGGTTCGAATCTTCTTATCCTCGAGGAGGAGCTCGGCGAAATCCTTTCGGGCAAACCACCGGGAATCCCAGTCATAGATGACTCCCAGCCTGAAGCCCTTAGGGTGAACTTTCTGTCCCAAAACTCATACCTCCTCTCTTTCCCTTAATACCACCGTCAAATGGGATGTGCGCTTCATTATGGGAAACGCTTGCCCTCTTTGCCTGGGCCTGTACCTTTTCAGTACGGGACCCTCGTCCACGTAAATCTCGGACACGAAAAGGGCATCCCTGTCCATCTCATGGTTGTTCTCCGCGTTGGCAGCCGCCGACGCGATGGCCTTGGATATCACACCGCTTGCCCTCTTCGGCGTGTAGCCCAAAACCGCCAATGCCTCATCCACAGGCTTCCCCCGTACAACGTTGGCCACGATCCTCACCTTTGTGGGGGAGATTCTAATGTGCTTCACTACGGCCCTTGCCTGCATGTCGAACGCCCCCTTATTTCAAAGCGGTGGAACGCTGAGTGTGCGCCCCGTGGCCCCTGAATGTACGCGTGGGAGCAAATTCACCCAGCTTGTGGCCGACCGCATCCTCGGTGATGTACACCGGGACATGCTTCCTCCCGTCGTGGACAGCGATGGTGTGCCCCACCATCTCAGGAACCACCGTAGATGCCCTAGACCAAGTTCTTATGACCCGTCTTTCCCTTCTCTGATTCATAAGGCGAACTCGGTTAAGCAGCTTCGGTTCTACAAACGGGCCCTTCTTTGATGACCGGCTCAGGATCGCTCCCTCCTTCCTAAAACGCCTATTTCCTGCGTTTAACGATCAATTTGTTCGATGCCTTACCCTTCTTACGCGTTCTGAAACCCAAAGTTGGCTTGCCCCAGGGGGACACAGGTCCCGGCAGCCCGATGGGTGACTTACCTTCTCCTCCACCGTGGGGGTGATCCACCGGGTTCATGGCAACACCGCGCACGCTCGGACGCCAGCCCTTGTGACGCATGGTGCCTGCCTTGCCCAAGGTGATGTTCTCATGTTCAACGTTTCCAACCTGACCGACGGTGGCCTTGCACATCACAGGGACTTTCCGTTGTTCACCTGAAGCCAGGCGCAGTAGGGCGAAACCGCCTTCCTTGGCCATAAGCTGGGCCTGAGCCCCCGCGCTTCTAGCAATCTGGCCACCCTTACCTGGTACCAGTTCGATGTTGTGAACAAAGATGCCCGTCGGGATGTTCTCAAGGGGGAGCGCGTTGCCCGGCCTTATGTCCGCGTCGGGCCCGGACACAACGGTGTCCCCTTTTTCGAGCCCCACAGGAGCCAGCATGTACCGCTTCTCACCGTCAACGTAGTGAAGCAGCGCTATGCGAGCTGATCTCCCAGGGTCATACTCTATGGCGGCAACCTTTGCGGGTATGCCATCCTTGTCCCTCTTAAAATCCACGATCCTTACTAATTTCCTTGAACCTCCGCCCCGGTGCCTGACAGTGATTTTCCCTTGGGCGTTGCGGCCCGCATGCCGTTTCACCGAACGGGTAAGGGCCTTCTCGGGCTTCTTGTCATCCAAGCCCTCGAAACCGCTCACAACCTTGCCCCGCAATCCCGGTGACGTCGGTTTAAAACTCTTAACCGGCAACTGGATCCCCCCTATACGCCCTCGAAGAACGGGATTTTTTGTCCTGGCGCAAGGGTTACCACAGCTTTCTTCCAGCTGCGGGTCCGCCCCACATGCAATCCCATCCGTCTACGTTTGCCTCTTACGTTCATGGTGTTAACCTTCACTACCCGCACTTTGAAGATCTCCTCAATGGCATTGTGCACGTCTGCTTTGGTAGCAGTGGGGTGCACCCGGAACGAGTACGTCCCATTCTCCATGCCGGAGTATGTCTTCTCTGTGACCACAGGCGCTATGATGATATCCCTAGCCGTAAGGTTCATGCCAAGACCTCCCCTAAGTGCAAGACCGCGTCTTTCGTCATGAGGAGATGTCTTTTGGCCAAGGCATCGTAAGTCCCCAACTTATCTGCAGTGATGACTTTCGCACCCGGTATATTTCTGCAAGAGAGAACCAGGTTGGGTTCCCTTTCTTTCGTTACCAAAAGAACGCTTTTCTCAACCCCGAGCGCCTTCAGCAGGTTGAAAATGTCCTTGGTCTTGGGACTCTCCATACCAAGCTCGTCGACCACAAGAATGTGCCCCGCCTCAGCTTTGGCTGAGAGGGCTGACAACAGTGCCAACCGCTTGACCTTCTTGGGTACCGACCAGCCATAATCCCTGGGCTTCGGCCCGAAAGTAATCCCTCCACCTTTCCAAATAGGTGAACGGATACTACCGTGCCTGGCCCTCCCAAGCCCCTTCTGTCTCCACGGTTTCCGGCCCCCGCCACGCACCTCGGATCTTGTCTTGGTGCTTGCGGTACCAACCCTCATTCGAGCCTGACGGGCCAACACCGCGGCGCGCATGGCCCCCTTGTTCGGCTCAATACCGAACACGGGATCCGGGAGAGCTATCTCGCCAACGTCATTTCCGTTTTTGTTGTACATCTTTGCTAGCGGCACGAGGAACACACCTCCCTTAAGCTAATCGCACCCATCATCAAAGAGCCTCTTTAATCCTTACAAGGGAGCCCCTCGTACCAGGTACAGAACCGCTAACCAACATCAAGTTCTTCTCCGGGTCTACGCTGACAACCCGAAGCCTCTTAACAGTCACTGTCTCATCGCCCATGTGGCCCGGCATTTTTCTGCCCTTCCACACCCGTGCAGCGTCCCTGGCCTGCAACGATCCCGGCCCCCTATGGTACTTGGAGCCGTGGGACGAGGGACCGCGCCTGAAGTTGTGGCGCTTGATGCTACCGGCAAACCCTTTGCCGATGGATCTGCCCGTGACGTCCACGTAGTCGCCGGGACGGAACACGTCAACCTTAACCTCGTCCCCAACGTCAAGCGTCTCACCGGATTCAACCCGAAACTCTCTAAGGTGTCTCAAAGGTTTTATCCCTTTTTTCTTGAATTGCCCGGCTAGCGGTTTCGTTACGGATCTTTCTTTCACGAAACCAAAACCCAGCTGCAAAGCGAGATAACCGTCCCTATCAAGGGTGCGTTTTTCTACAACCGTGCACGGACCGGCCTCAATGACGGTAACAGGAATGAGCAGTCCTTTTTCATCGAACACCTGGGTCATCCCGAGCTTCTTGCCAAGGATTGCTTTCATGGCTGGACACCTCCTCCATCAGGAAGCCAATCTCACACTGACTTGATCTCAATGTCCACGGCCGCCGGAAGATCCAGCCTTGTCAGCGCGTCCATGGTCTTGGTCGTGGGCTCCATAATATCTATCAGCCGTTTGTGAACACGCATCTCGAACTGTTCCCGGATGTTCTTCTCCCCGTTGGGAGCGACCAGTATGGTGTAAACGCTCCGTTCGGTGGGAAGCGGAACCGGCCCTGAGATGAGCGCGCCTGTTCTTTTCGCAGTATCCACTATTCGGGTAGCGGACTGGTCCAGGACCTCGTAGTCAAAGGCCCTGAGCCGGACGCGAATCTTCTGCCTCCGCAAACCCCTCACCCCTCAATCTTCGTTACAACTCCCGAAGCCACCGTCTTTCCGCCTTCGCGGATGGCGAACCTGAGTCCCTCTTCCATAGCGATGGGGGAAATGAGCTCGCCTATGATGCGCACGTTGTCACCGGGCATCACCATCTCTACGCCCTCGGGTAGCGAGACGGTGCCGGTCACGTCTGTCGTGCGGAAATAGAACTGGGGCCTGTAGCCGGAGAAGAACGCGCTGTGACGGCCGCCCTCTTCCCTTGAAAGCACGTAAATCTCAGCCTGGAACTTCGTGAAAGGCTGAATGCTTCCGGGCTTGGCCAGAACCTGTCCCCGCTCGATCTGATCTTTCGCCACACCCCTCAAGAGGCAACCTACGTTGTCTCCCGCCTCACCGTAATCCAAGGTCTTCCTGAACATCTCAACCCCTGTGACCACAGTAGACCTGGGCCTCTCGGTGAACCCAACGATCTCCACGTGATCCCCGATCTTAACCTTGCCTCTTTCGATACGGCCGGTAGCAACGGTGCCTCGACCAGTGATGGTGAAGACATCCTCGACGGAAAGCAAGAACGGTTTGTCCACATCCCTTTCAGGAGTGGGGATGTACCTGTCTACCTCTGCCATGAGCTTAAGGATAGGGCCGCACCACTTGCAGTCTTCTTCGCCACAGCCACACTCAAGAGCCTTAAGGGCGGAACCGCTGACCACAGGAACATCGTCCCCGGGGAAGTCATGTTTAGACAGAAGCTCCCTCACCTCAAGCTCCGAGATCTCCAACAATTCTTCGTCGTCCACCAAGTCCGCTTTGTTCAAGAAAACGACCATGGCCGGAACGCCCACCTGCCTGGCCAAAAGAACGTGCTCTCTCGTCTGGGGCATGGTGCCGTCGGCCGCTGAAACGACCAAAATGGCTCCGTCCATCTGAGCAGCTCCGGTAATCATGTTCTTGATGTAGTCCGCGTGACCTGGGCAATCCACGTGGGCGTAGTGACGGCTTTCGGTCTCGTACTCCACGTGAGAAGCTGAGATCGTGATGCCTCGCGCTCTCTCCTCAGGGGCCTTGTCGATCTTGTCAAAGGGCGTGAACTCCGCGCCCCCCACCGACGCCAACACTCTGGTGATAGCTGCGGTCAGAGTCGTTTTGCCGTGGTCGATGTGTCCGATGGTGCCCACGTTTACGTGGGGTTTTGTTCTCTCAAATTTCTTTTTGGCCAACTTACCTTATCCTCCTTTTTCTAATCAACGGGTCTTCCCATATATCTGGCAATTATCTTGCTTGCTTCTTGAGCCGGCACCACGCTGTACTCGGAAAACTGCATGGTATACGTGGCCCGTCCCTGCGTCCTTGACCTAAGATCCGTCGCGTAACCGAACATGGACGACAGGGGCACCGCCCCTTCAATCAACTCATAAACCCCGCCGCTCTCCACCCCCCGCACTTCGCCGCGCCTGCCGTTGAGATCCGCTAGGACCTCGCCCAAATACTCGCTCGGGGTGGTTACTTCCACTTTCATGATGGGCTCTAAGATAACAGGGTTGGCTTTGGCAAGAGCATCCTTGACAGCCATGGAAGCTGCTACCTTGAACGCCAGCTCCGATGAGTCCACCTCGTGGTAAGAACCATCCTCAACGATCACCCGAACGTCAACCGTAGGATTACCTATCAAAGAACCGGTCTGAAGAGCCTCTTTCACCCCCGCCTCTACAGCGGGCATGAACACGGACGGGATGGTACCCCCGAAAACACGGTTTTCAAAGACAAAACCTGCCCCTCTTTCCGCGGGCTCCACACTGAGCTTGACGTGGCCGTACTGGCCTCTCCCGCCGGTTTGACGAACGTACCTGCCTTCACCCGATGCCCTGCTCAGGATGGTCTCCCTGTAGGCCACCTGAGGTCTGCCAACCGTAGCTTTGACCCCAAACTCCCGCAAAAGCCTGTCGGAGATGACTTCAAGGTGGAGCTCTCCCATCCCGGCAATGATGGTATCACCGGTTTCCTGATCGCTGTTGTAGGTGAACGTGGGGTCTTCTTCAGCGAGCCTCGCAAGGGAAAGGGACAGTCTGTCTTGATCCTGCCTGGTGTCCGGCTCGATGGCAACCCAAATAACGGGTTCGGGAAACTCTATGGTCTCTAGGACCACCGGAGATTTCTCGCTGCACAGCGTATCCCCCGTAGCGGTCCACTTCAGCCCCACAACCGCCACAATATCCCCCGTTTGCCCCTGATCCACGTCCTCCCTGTGATTCGCGTGCATCAAAAGCAACCTTTGAATTCGTTCATTCTTCCCCCTAATGGGGTTGTGGACGTAGGACCTTGTAGCGACGGTTCCAGAATAGATCCGCAGGTACGTAAGCCTGCCAACGTAAGGATCGGTGACGACTTTGAACGCGAGACCCGAAAAGGGCTCGTCATCTTTGGGCTCCCTTGTCATTTCTGTCACACCATCGGTCGACATCCCTTTGACAGCGGGAATATCCTCAGGTGACGGCAAGTACTCAATGATAAAATCGAGCAGTTTTTGCACTCCCCGGTTCCTCAAGGAAGACCCGCACAAGCAGGGCACTGCCTTGTTGGAAAGGGTCCCTTTTCTCAGAGCCTGTTTCAAAGAAGAAACAGAAATGTCTTCCCCGTTCAAATATGCGTCCAAAACTTCATCATCGAAATCCGCGGCCGCGGCGATGAGCCTCTCCCTGTACTCGTTCGCCAATTCCCGGTGCTCGTCGGGAATCGGGCGTTCCTCGATGTCCAACCCAAGATCATCTTGCCAGTAGTAAGCCTTCATCTCAAGCACATCTATGAGACCCTCGAAAGCTTCCTCCGCCCCGATGGGCAAACACACCACAACGGGGTTGGCCCCCAACCTGTTTCTCACCATCTCAACCGCGTGGAAGAAATTGGCCCCCGTTGAATCCATTTTGTTAATGTAGGCGATCCTTGGGATGCCGTAACCATCGGCCTGGTGCCAGACAGTCTCTGACTGGGGCTCAACACCGCCCTTGGCGCAGAATATGGCGACGGCACCGTCAAGCACCCTGAGACTGCGCTCTACCTCCGCAGTAAAGTCAACGTGCCCTGGCGTGTCTATAATGTTGATGCGACAATCTTTCCAATAGCACGTGGTAGCTGCCGACGTGATGGTTATGCCCCTTTCCTGTTCCTGCACCATCCAGTCCATGGTCGCAGAGCCCTGATCCACTTCTCCCATTCTGTGAACCCTACCGGTGTAAAACAGGACCCTTTCCGTGGTCGTGGTCTTGCCCGCATCGATGTGGGCCATGATTCCTATGTTCCTAATTTTGTCAAGCGCGAACGTTCGCGGCATCGAGTTCCCCTCCTTTCATCAGAAACTTCCTTCCCTCTACTACCACCGGTAGTGTGCGAAGGCCCGGTTGGCTTCCGCCATGCGGTGCATATCCTCTTTCCTCTTAACCGTGTTACCGGTGTTGCCCGCCGCGTCCAAGATCTCCCCTGCAAGCCTTCCCGCCATGCGTCTTTCGGAGCGCTGCCTCGCGAAGTCCACCAACCACCGGATGGCCAAAGACAAACGCCTTTCGCTGCGAACCTCCACCGGTATCTGGTACGTGGCCCCGCCAACCCTCCTGGGCCTGACCTCGAGAACAGGCATGACATTCTTCATCGCCTGTTCAAGCACTTCGATGGGATTCTTCCCCGATCTTTCCCCCACAATGTCAAGGGCATCGTACACGATTCCTCGAGCTACAGCCTTTTCCCCGGACATCATAACTTTGTTCGTTATGCGGGTTACGAGCACGGAATTGTATTGGGGATCGGGAAGCCATTTCCTTACAACGGCTCTACCTCTTCTGGGCATTGCATGATACCTCCACAATCACTTCTTAGGCTTCTTTGCTCCGTAAAGCGAACGGCCCTGCCTTCTGTCAGCCACACCCGCCGCATCCAACGCGCCCCTTACGATGTGGTACCTGACACCAGGCAAGTCCTGTGCCCTTCCCCCACGAACCAGGACAACCGAGTGCTCTTGGAGGTTATGCCCTATGCCCGGAATGTACGCTGTTACCTCTATGCCGTTTGTAAGACGGACACGAGCGATCTTCCGCAAAGCAGAGTTAGGCTTCTTCGGCTGCGCGGTTCTGACAATAGTGCAGACGCCTCGCTTGAAGGGGTTCCCTCGCAGCGCACGAGATTTCGATTTCTTCTCGGCAGTTTTCCTACCCTTTCTGACCAACTGGTTGATGGTCGGCAATACTATCCCTCCTTTTACGAATCAATTTTCGTAATCCATACCTTTTATCTCAGCGCAAGCTGCCGCACCCACACGCAGCCCGCAAAGCTCACCAAGTTCCTCCATGGTGTCGGCCCAGACCACTTCGATGCCCCGGTCCCGACACACGTCAACCAACCCTTGCACGATCCGGGCCTTGGCATCCCTTGCCACGTAAACTTTCAAAGCTTCCCCCGAAACCACGGTTCTGGTTGCAGCTTTGACACCCGCTACGTACCGCCCCCGGGCGGTCGCCCATGAGGTGTAACGTTCTCTGACCACGCCTTTCCCTCCCGAATCGCCAAAAAAGGCACGCTTTACAGTCTAGCACCCGCAGCATGCTGTGTCAATTGACACCTTGGCGAATTGTCACTAGATTTGCCCATTAGCAAAGTTTTTCCCGCTTTTCTCTCTCAACAGGGCTTTTCGCGAAAGGGGCCGCCAGATGGCGACCCCCCGTGACATCTATCAGGTGCTTTAGGGCGTCGCGAACACCCATATCTCGTTTTCTTCCGTGAGAGCGTTCCTCGCAAGAACAACGTCCCTACCGACATTCTTTGTTTTCCACTGCAGACGGCCCAAAAACTCGTCGACCCCTGTTATGGGCCACGACTCTATGTGCTTGGTCTTGTAGTGCATAGGAACGACCACTCTTGGGCCGATCCTCTTCGTAATGTCCGCGGCCGTACGGGCATCCACCGTGTAATGCCCTCCAACGGGCATTAGCAAGATGTCGCAGGGCTTAAGGGATTCCAAAGCTTCCCCATCGAGCATGTGGCCCAGATCACCCCCGTGCACCACGCGCAGCCCCCCCGTCTCAACCACGAAAATGGCGTTCGGACCCCGCTCGCTCCCCTCTTTGTCGTCGTGAAAGGATTCCACGGACCGGAAGGTCACGTCCCCCACCACCGCACTTAGGGCACGAAACTTGCCCCCTTCGGAATCCACACCCCTCAGGACAACGGGCGAACCTTTGACATCGCTCATGTCGTTGTGATCGTCATGTTCATGGGACATGGTGACCACATCCGCCACCAAGGACTCCCGAGGGTACGGCACAGAAACACCGAAGGGATCCATGACGATCCTCACGCCTCCAGGAGACTCAAGGTAAAAACAAGCATGACCTAGCCACCGCACATCCAGCACCTCTTTCACTTGTCAGTCCGTTTCAGCCTTCGCAGGCTCCTCCAACAAATCCGGTTCATTACCCTCACCGGAAACGGAAGCTCCGACAATATCTACCTTGTGCATACCCGTACCCGCGGGTATGAGTTTCCCTATGATGACGTTTTCTTTGAGACCCAACAGATCGTCCATACGACCCTTGACAGCTGCGTCCGTGAGCACTCTCGTGGTCTCCTGGAACGACGCTGCTGACAAGAAAGAATCCGTGGCCAAGGACGCCTTCGTGATGCCCAGTATGACCGGTTTTCCCGTCGCGGGTTCCCCATCAGCTTCAAGAGCTTCGCTGTTTGCATCGACGAAAGCGTGCACATCCACATTGCTCCCGGGAAGCAGGTGCGTATCTCCAGGTTCGTCCACCTTTATCTTCCTCATCATCTGCCGGATGATAACCTCGATGTGCTTGTCTGAAATATCTATGCCCTGGAGCCTGTACACCCTTTGGACCTCTTGCAGTAAATACTCCTCAACGGCTCTTACCCCTTTGACGCGCAAAAGATCGTGGGGATTGATGGACCCTTCCGTCAGGGGTTCCCCGGCCTTAACACTGTCACCGGTGGCCTTTTTGACCATGGCACCGAAAGGCACGACGACGAGGCTTTCGTCACCGTCCGGGGAAAGCACCCGGATCTCCCTTTTGCTATCTCCCTCAGTGACCTCCACAATACCGTCTGTTTCCGCTATGACAGCTTGACCTTTTGGCTTGCGTGCCTCGAACAGCTCTTCAACCCTAGGAAGACCTTGAGTAATGTCCTCACCCGCAATGCCCCCAAGGTGGAATGTCCTGAGCGTCAGCTGTGTGCCCGGCTCCCCGATGGATTGGGCCGCGATGATACCTACCGCTTCGCCAACCTCAACGGTGCCGCCCGTAGCAAGGTTGCGACCGTAACACTTGACACACACACCGTGGCGTGTGTCGCAAGTCAAAACAGATCTCACGCACACCTCAGTTATGCCTGCAGCGACTATGGTTTCCGCTTTCTCGTCCGTTATCTCCTCGTTCCGCTTGCAGAGCACCTCTCCCGTAGCCGGGTGAATCACGTCTCTGTAGGCGACGCGGCCCCGGATCCTGTCGTACAGATCCTCGATGGGTTCACCATCCACATTAATTTGCTTCACAACGATATATTTGTCGGTCCCACAATCAAGTTCCCTCACTATGACATCCTGGGCAACGTCCACGAGCCTCCTTGTGAGGTAGCCCGAGTCCGCGGTTCTCAGTGCCGTATCCACCAAGCCTTTCCTTTGACCGTGAGTCGACGTAAAGTACTCGAGAACGGTGAGCCCTTCCCTGTAGTTCGAAAGGACCGGCTGCTCCACCATCCGGCCTGACGGGTCCACCACGATTCCCCTCATGCCCCCAAGCTGGGATATCTGCTGCATGTTACCTCTAGCACCCGACTCCACCATCATCAAGACTGGGTTTTGGGGATCAAAAGAATCCCTCATGGCCTTGGTCACTTTGTCGGTCGTCTCACGCCAGATGGAGATGATCTTGTCGTACCTTTCGTCGGAGGTCAAAAGCCCCAGTTTGTAATGTTCCTCAATCTCTTCAACCTGTTTGCCCGCTTCATCCAGCAAGTCAGGCTTCTCTTTCGGCATGACCACGTCATCGATGGCTATGGTGCTGCCTGCCCGAGTAGAGTACTCGAAACCAAGATCCTTGATACCGTCGAGCATGTTGGCGGTCGTCGACATGCCCTCCTTCGAGATAGCCTGCGCCACAATCTTGTCTAGCTCTTTCCTGTCTAGGGGCTTGTTGACGAACCTGAGGCTTTCCGGGAGCACCTCGTTGAAAATGCATCTTCCGGGTGTAGTGACAACCCTCACGGGGCGGTCCTTTTGTACGCGCACCTGCACCCAATCGTGCAGCCCCACAGCCCCGACACTGTAGGCCAATATAGCCGCATCGGTGGATTCATACGCGCGCATGTTCCCGTTTTGGCTGTTCTTCGCCTCCTCGTCGGCTTTCGTCAGGTAGTACACCCCGAGAACCACATCCTTGGTGGGTGTCGTGGACGGTGAGCCGTCCTTGGGAAGCAGCAAGTTTTTGGTGGATGCCATGAGCACTCTCGACTCCGCTTGCGCTTCCACGGAAAGGGGCACATGAACAGGCATTTGGTCCCCGTCAAAGTCCGCGTTGTAAGGGGGGCACACAAGAGGATGGATCTGTATGGCCCTGCCCTCAACGAGCACAGGCTCGAACGCCTGGATGCTAAGCCTGTGAAGGGTGGGAGCCCTGTTCAGAAGCACTGGGTGGTCTTTGATGACCTCCTCAAGCACGTCCCAAACTTCAGGGCGAGCCCTCTCAACGAGCCTGCGGGCGCTTTTGATGTTGTGAGCTGAACCTTGCTCCACCAATTTCTTCATGACGAACGGTTTGAACAGTTCAAGGGCCATTTCCTTGGGAAGACCGCATTGGTGAAATTTCAAGTCGGGCCCCACCACAATCACGGAACGGCCGGAGTAGTCCACCCGCTTGCCCAAAAGGTTCTGCCTGAACCGGCCCTGTTTTCCCTTGAGCATATCGGACAAAGACTTAAGAGGCCTTTGGCCCGGGCCAGTGACGGGCCTTCCACGCCTTCCGTTGTCTATCAAGGCATCCACAGCTTCTTGAAGCATCCTCTTCTCGTTACGCACGATTATGCTCGGTGCTCCCAAGTCCAAAAGCCTTTTCAGCCTGTTGTTACGATTTATGACTCTCCTGTAAAGGTCGTTGAGATCGGACGTGGCGAACCTGCCCCCGTCAAGCTGCACCATGGGCCTGAGGTCCGGAGGGATAACAGGGATGACGTCGAGGATCATCCACTCGGGTTTGTTCCCGGACTGTCTGAGCCCTTCCACGAGATCCAGCCTTCTTATCGCCCTTATTCTCCTCTGTTTGCTGGTAGCTTTGGTCTCTTCCCGGAGCTCGGACACCAGCTTGTCGAGGTCTATGGTGCTCAATATCTCTTTCACCGCTTCCGCACCGATGCCCGTGCGGAAACGACCTTCACCGTATTTTTTCGTGGCCTCGGCCAGTTCACGTTCGTCCAAGACCTGCTTGTACGAAAGACCCTCACAATCCCCTGGATCTATGACGATGTGAGAGGCAAAGTAAAGGACCCGTTCAAGAATTTTCGGAGACATGTCCAAAAGCAAAGCCATGCGTGATGGCACACCTTTGAAATACCAGATGTGGGACACGGGGGCTGCAAGTTCTATGTGGCCCATCCTTTCCCTACGCACCTTAGCCCGGGTCACTTCAACCCCGCACTTGTCGCACACAACCCCCCGAAACCTTATCCTCTTGAACTTGCCGCAGTAACACTCCCAGTCCTTGGTAGGGCCGAATATCTTTTCGCAGAACAGCCCATCCCTTTCGGGTTTCAGGGTTCTGTAGTTCAGCGTCTCAGGCTTTTTAACTTCACCTCGTGACCATTCCCTTATCTTCTCAGGCGACGCAAGCGCAATACATATGGAAGAGAAGTTATTAACGTCCATCAAGTTCACACCCCTTCAAGGCTTATGACTCAGGTTCGTCCTCATCTTCGTCCTCAAGAGTCCCGTCATCGTGCAAATGACTCTTGTATTCTTCTTCAGGTACCAGGTCTTTGAGAGATCTCACACGATCTAGCCGTTCGAACTCATCGACCTGGCGACGAGGCTTCCTCCTGGCACGCGGCCTTGTAACTCGTGCCCGCCGTTTTTTCTCATCAGTCTCTTCCTCCTCAACGACCTGTGGGACCGGTGGAACACTGATGTGCTTGAACAGGTCTTCAGCATCTTCCGGTGTGGCGGCTGGGGAAGGCACAACCTCCTCGACGACTTCATCGTCTTGGGCATCCTCATCCTCGCCATCCGACGAATCCAAAGCTTCGTCGTCGATATCCGCCGGTTCTTCCTCAACCAGGATCATTTCCTGATCATCCTCGCCCTCGTCCTCTTCTTCATCATCCTCGTCGTAAGGTTTCCTCGATACCGCGTCCCTTCCGCCTGAACGAAGAGCAACGCGGGGTTCCCTTTCTGCGATGAGGCCGAAGTCCCTGGCACGGTCTTGAATGTCCTCATCCAGCTCTTTGATCTCTATCTCGGCCCCTTCTTCATCGAGCACCTTCACGTTCAAAGCCAAACTTTGTAGTTCCTTAAGCAACACTTTGAAAGACTCCGGGACACCCGGCTCGGGTATGTTTTGACCCTTAACTATCGCCTCGTACGCCTTCACCCTACCCGTCGTATCGTCCGACTTGACGGTAAGCATCTCCTGAAGCGTGTAGGCCGCCCCGTAAGCTTCGAGCGCCCAGACCTCCATCTCTCCGAAACGTTGGCCACCCATTTGAGCTTTGCCCCCAAGGGGCTGCTGGGTCACCAGAGAGTAAGGGCCTGTGGAGCGAGCGTGCACCTTGTCATCCACCAAGTGCAGCAGTTTGAGCATGTATACGTAGCCTGTGCACACCGGGTTATCGAACCTTTCCCCTGTGCGCCCGTCCCGTAGCCACACCTTACCGTCGCGGTTGTACATCCTATCCTTATCGGGGGTCTCATCCCCATCGAATTCACGTCCAGCTTTTTCAAGGAGTTCCTTGATCTCCTCTTCTGTTATGCCGTCAAACACGGGGGTCGCAATGTGAAGTCCCAGGGCCTTCGCGGCCCATCCCAAGTGACACTCCAGTACCTGCCCCAGGTTCAGCCTTGAGGGAACCCCCAAGGGTGTGAGCACAATGTCCACGGGTGTGCCATCAGGTAAGAAGGGCATATCCTCCCTGGGCAGAATCTTCGCTACCACACCTTTGTTCCCGTGTCTACCAGCCATCTTGTCACCCTCTGAGATCTTCCTCTTTTGGGCCACGTACACTCTGACAAGTTTGTTCACACCCGGTGACAATTCATCGCCAGCATCCCTGCTGAACGCTTTCACATCCACAACAATGCCGCTTTCGCCGTGGGGCATCTTCAGGGAATTGTCCCTGACCTCTCTGGCTTTCTCCCCGAAAATGGCTCTGAGAAGCCTCTCCTCCGCGGTGAGTTCCGTTTCCCCTTTCGGTGTAACCTTTCCAACCAAAATGTCCCCGGATCTGACCTCCGCACCGATCCTGATGATGCCCCGCTCGTCTAGATCCTTGAGCTGTTCCTCGCTGACGTTTGGAATGTCTTTCGTAATTTCCTCTTCACCCAACCTGGTGTCTCGGGCGTCGCACTCGTGCTCCTCTATGTGAATGGAGGTGTAGACATCGTCAATGACAAGATCCCTTGAGATTAAAATGGCGTCTTCGTAGTTAAACCCCTGCCAAGGCAAATACGCGGCGATAATGTTGCGACCTAGGGCCAACTCCCCGCCAGAAGTGGAGGGGCCGTCCGCCAAGATCTCGCCTTTTTCGACGCGTTGGCCCTTGGACACCACAGGCCTTTGGTTGAAACAGGTTCCGTGGTTCGATCGGGCGAACTTGGCCAGCGCGTACTCTTGCAGCTTGCCGGAGTCCTCCTGTATCACGATCTTCGAAGCAGACACGCTTTTCACGTGACCAGCCTCTTTGGCCTCTACGACAGCCCCGGAATCCAAAGCTACCCTGCCCTCAAGCCCCGTCCCCACAAGAGGGGCTTCCGTCCGTATGAGGGGCACAGCCTGCCTTTGCATGTTGGACCCCATGAGGGCCCTGCTCCCTTCATCGTGTTCAAGGAAGGGGATCAGGGATGTCGCGGCCGAGAACACCTGTTTGGGGGAGATGTCCATGTAATCCAGTTCCTCCGGGGCAACGTCCAAAATCTTATCCCTATAGCGGGCAAGCACCTTTTCATCCAGGAAAACACCGTTCTCATCGATCCGAGCGTTTGCCTGCGCTATGATCTGATCGTCCTCCTCATCGGCGGTCAGGTACTCCACGTCTTTTGTCACACGTTTGCCTTGCTTGTCAACTTTCCTGTAGGGGGTTAGGATGAACCCCAAACGGTTCACTTTTGCGTGACATGTCAAGGAACCTGTCAGACCGATGTTTGGGCCTTCCGGCGTCTCTATGGGGCACATGCGACCGTAGTGGGAGTGGTGCACGTCCCTAACCTCAAACCCCGCCCGTTCCCTCGTGAGACCCCCGGGACCCAACGCGGACAACCTGCGTTTTGCCGTCAGCTCTGTGAGGGGGTTCGTTTGCTCCATAAATTGGGACAATTGACTTGAACCGAAGAATTCTTTCATGGCCCCGACAACGGGCCTGACGTTGATCAGGTTTTGAGGGGTGATTATGTCTATGTCCTGGATGGTCATCCTTTCCCTTACCACCCGTTCCATCCTAGTCAAGCCAACCCTGAACTGGTTCTGCAACAGCTCTCCCACGCACCTGACCCGTCTGTTTCCCAGGTGGTCTATGTCGTCGGTGTTGCCAAGGCCCTTGGACAGCCCGAAGAAGTAGTTCACGGCCGCTATTAGATCTCCCCGGGTCAAAGTGCGGTTTGCAGACAACGTCTCCGTAGATATATCTTGGTCGCTCATGCCGTTGCCCACTACCCTGATCACTTGGCCATCCTTAGTGGAAACATCGATCTTGTCGATGCCAGCTTCAACAAGGGTAAGGGCCGTCTCCTTATCGATCAGGTTTCCAGCCTTAACAAGCAATCTGCCTGTTTTTTCGTCGACAATGTCTGCAACCGCGTACGTGTTCCTGATTCTTTTTCTCAAAGCAAACTTCTTGTTCAGGCGGTACCTCCCAACATTGGCGAGGTCGTAACGCCTGGATTCGAAGAACAAAGTGCTGAACAAGTTTTTCGCGCTTTCGACGGTGGGGGGCTCGCTGGGTCGCAGTCTCTTGTAGATCTCGACCACAGCCTCGTCACGGCTTTTGGTTGGATCTTTGTCAAGGGTGTTGCGAAGCATAATGCTTTCCCCCATGGTTTCCAGTATGGCCGCGTCGGTGTCGCAACCCACCGCACGAAGCAGCACTGTAAGGGGTAATTTGCGCGTCCTATCCACCCTAATCCACGCGATGTCGTTGGCATCGGATTCCATCTCAAGCCAGGCACCCCGGCTGGGTATGAGCATGGCGGAGTAAAGTGTCTTACCGTTGGGGTCTGTTTCCGAAGAATAGTAGACTCCAGGTGATCTAACAAGTTGGCTTACGATGACTCTTTCGGCCCCGTTGATGATGAACGTGCCGTCATCGGTCATCAAGGGAAAATCCCCCATAAACACTTCCTGTTCTTTCACCTCATGGGTGGACTGGTTCACAAGCCTAACCTTCACTTTAAGGGGGGCGGAGTAAGTGACATCCCTCTCTTTGCACTCGCTGACCGAATACTTCGGGTCCTCAAAAAAGTGGCCAAAAAACTCCAGAACCAGGTTTTCGGTAAAGTCTTTGATAGGGGATATGTCTTGGAAAACCTCGCGTAACCCCTCATCCCGAAACCACTTATAGGACTCGCGCTGAACTTCGAGCAAATCCGGTATTTCGAGAATCTCATCTATCCTGCCATAGTTGAGTCGCTCGCGATTGCCTACTTTCACGGGATAGGCCATGGATTTCACTCCTTAAGGGGCAGTTTTCCGCCGGTGCCACGGAGAAGCCAGGGTTCGATCACTTCCTTATTTTACCCACAGTTCCGTAAACTAATACACGGAGCACCGATTGATGGATGCAAAATATAATGTTACCACGCCTGTCCCGAAATCGCAACAGGCGCAATAACATTACACAACAGGTGGTAGAAGATCCCCTGCTTTATATTCTTTCACCGACAAGTCCCAGTCCAACAAGCACCCTCTCTATCTCGTCTCTTTCCCTTATTGTAGGCGGGCACAACGGCAGCCGGAACCCGCCTGCTGGAACTCCGGCTATATTGAGGGCAGTCTTCACGGGCACGGGGTTCGTTGTGATGAACAACACTTTAAACAGTTCAAACAGCTTTAAGTGAATATCCCTTGCCTTGATAGCCTCACCCTCATGGTAGT
>MTKW01003253.1_pt1 | contig 24576 bp, 26 predicted proteins | sample 1042761 | NCBI WGS metagenome assembly MTKW01 (sample SAMN06205366, study PRJNA360243) | anaerobic digester metagenome | biome: Wastewater treatment plant; feature: Anaerobic digester sludge; material: sludge; isolation source: anaerobic digester fed with sludge from wastewater treatment plant ...
AGGCAGAGCACCTGACTTTTAATCAGGGTGTCCGGCGTTCGAATCGCCGATGGGTCACCATTATATTAATAGCGGGAGTGGCGGAATTGGCAGACGCGCTAGACTTAGGATCTAGTGTCATTAGACGTGGGGGTTCAAGTCCCTTTTCCCGCACCATATTTTGCGGAAGTGGCTCAGTGGTAGAGCATCGCCTTGCCAAGGCGAGGGTCGCGAGTTCGAATCTCGTCTTCCGCTCCATTTATGCGGGTGTAGCTCAGTGGTAGAGCCCTGGCCTTCCAAGCCAGTCGCGAGGGTTCGATTCCCTTCACCCGCTCCATTTTTATAATAAAAGAGAAATGCGCCCATAGCTCAGCTGGATAGAGTGGCAGACTTCGAATCTGATGGTCGGGGGTTCGAATCCCTCTGGGCGCGCCACTATAGCCTAAGGATAGGCTTTTTTTATTGGAATTTGTTAAAAAATAGATTAAGAATATTTTGAAAATTTAAAAGGACTATTATAATAAGTATCGAATACAATATATTACCTTTGAATCAAAATTTACTATGTGGAAAAGGAGAGAAATCATGGAACTGCTTCTAAAATATAATAAAATACTTAATAGCTTCGTTTGGGGACCTTATATGTTGGTGTTTCTAGTGGGTACTGGTGTGTATTATACTATTCGCACTAATTTTATGTCTATTACAAAAATAGGATATGTATTAAAAAATACATTATTTAAAATCTTTGATAAAAAAGTCAGAGGAGAAGGAGAGATTACACCTTTCCAAGCTGTGGCCACCGCATTGGCTGCAACTATAGGTACAGGGAATATTGCTGGTGCTGCCACTGCAATAGCTATTGGAGGTCCAGGTGCAGTATTTTGGATGTGGTTGTCAGCAATATTTGGTATGGCAACAAAATTTGGAGAGGTAGTTCTTGCTATTAAATTTAGAGAAAAAACAGAGGATGGCCGTTTTGTTGGAGGACCGATGTACTATATAAAAAATGGCTTAGGCTGGAAATGGCTAGCAGGTATTTTTGCATTTTTCGGAGCTGTAGCTGCATTTGGTATCGGAAACATGGTGCAAGGTAATTCAGTTGCAGATTCAATGAATGCTGCCTTCGGTGTTCCTCACTGGATTTCAGGTTTAGTCCTTGCTATTGCAGCAGGATTAGTTATTATAGGCGGTTTAAAGAGAATTGCAGCCTTTACAGAAAGGCTTGTTCCTATTATGGCATTATTTTATGTTGTTGGTGCTTTGATTATTTTAACGATATTTGCAAAGGATATTCCTGCAGCCTTTGGTCTTATTTTTAGATCTGCCTTTACTGGCACTGCGGCTGTAGGTGGATTTGCTGGCTCTACTATAATGATGGCAGCCAGGTATGGGGTTGCACGGGGAGTTTTCTCCAATGAGGCAGGATTAGGTAGTGCGCCTATTGCCCATGCAGCTGCTACTACCGATAGTGCTGTTCGACAGGGTCTTTGGGGAATATTTGAAGTATTTATGGATACTATAATTGTTTGCTCTATGACGGCCCTAACAATTGTGGTTACAGGTGTTTGGGACACAGGATTAGATGGTGCAGCTTTAAGTACAGAGGCCTTTAATAAAGGATTGCCTGGTCCGGGAGGAATTATTGTTGCAATAGGGATTTTACTATTTGCCTATTCAACTATTCTTAGTTGGTCCTATTATGGAGAACGTTGCGCTGAATATTTATTTGGAAGCAGGATAAACAAGTTTTACAGAATAATTTGGGTACCTTTTATTTATATTGGTTCAGTAGGTGGTCTAGAACTAATGTGGAATATTGCAGACACATTAAATGGACTTATGGCTATTCCTAATCTAATTGGTCTTATAGGTTGTAGCGGGATTGTATTTAAACTTACAAAGGAGTATTTTAGCAATAAAAATGCACTATAAAAGTTATATATAATACAATGTCAAGAAATTTAGTTCCTCTTTGATTGCAAACCCCGTTATCCGGGGTTTTTTAGTGAAATTTTTTTCTTCTATTTTAAATAAAATAGGGGTTGCAAGAATTAGCTCCTGTAGACTTAAGGCAATCAGACTTAATAGTAACCATCGGAAGAAAACTAAGGTTTCATCAGAAAAGCATTGAAGACCCATTTTTATCTTGTTTTTATTATGAATTATGCTATAATATAAATTGCTTTACAATCATAGAGGTTTATTTTATGTTGGGGTATCGCCAAGTCGGTAAGGCACCAGACTTTGACTCTGGCATTCGTAGGTTCGAGTCCTGCTACCCCAGCCATTTTATTTTTTGAAAAGGAAAGACCTTTTCTTTTTTTATTTAATAAGATAATCCCATTTTATATATTAAAATAGAGTTTCCAGGAGTATCTCCTGTGGATTTATAGAATAGCTAGGCTAAAAACATCTTTATTATCTATTTTTTATAATCAAGAACTATGATAGTATATTTTATAGGATAATAGAGGTGTGGGAGGTATTATGGTGGGTAAGGCTATAGATTTTTTTAGATTAAGAAAATGGCAGATAATTGGAAGTATAATCCTATTAATTTTAGTAGGAGGTATTTTTTTGCCTAGATGGATGTTTAAACTTCAAATAAATAAAATGGAATTGGATAAGGTAGAAAGGGTAGAATATGTAGAATATGAGGGGGATCCATTTTGTTCTGCTATTAAAATAAAAAAAGTAGCTAATAGAGGGGATAATGGTAGCACTATAGAGAATTTTATAGGTAAAATATCTACCGTCAATAAGCAGGAAGAAGCTAGGAGTAATTCAAAAAAAGTTATGTTTTTTTATTATGATAATGGTGAAGTTTTAAATGCCTATATTAAAGAGGACTGTCTAGGCTTTAATTATGGAAAAAAATGGTTAAGGGTAAAGGGATTAGGTAATTTTATAAATAGCATGAACCCCTTAGATAGGATAAAATTTATAAATGATATTGGGGCAAATAATTAGAAAATTTCATTAAAAAATTTGAATAATTATTGGAAATTTCTAGGTTTGATAATTGATAATATTATGATATAATGTATTAGTTAAAAATATAAATCCTTGTAGTTTATTGTTGCATAGGGAATAGGAGGAAAGCATAAATGACTTCAAAAGTAGAAAAAATAGAGAATAATGTAGCAACCTTACAAATCAATGTATCTCCAGAGGATTTTGGGATTGCAATGAAAAAAGCCTACAAAAAAAATGTAAAAAGATTTAATATTCCCGGTTTTAGAAAGGGAAAGGCACCAATGAAGATTATAGAATTACAATTTGGTGAAGAGATATTTTATGAAGATGCCTTTGAATTTGCATTTCCAGATGCATATAAATTGGCCATAGAAGAAAACAATTTAGAACCAGTAGCCCAACCAGATATTGATATTGAAACAATCAGCAAGGCAGAAGGCATGGTGATTAAAGCAGAAGTTGCTATTAAGCCAGAGGTTGAATTGGGCGAATATAAAGGAATAGAAGTAGAAAAAAGAGAGTATAATGTAAGTGATGAAGATGTTCAAAGGCATTTAGAAGCAAGCCAGGAACAAAATGCCCGATTAGTTACTGTAGAAGATAGGGCAATAGTAGAAGGAGATAGCGCAATTATTGATTTTAAGGGTTTTATAGATGGTGAAGCCTTTGAAGGGGGAGAAGGGACAAACTTTAATTTGGTAATAGGTTCAGGCCAATTTATCCCTGGTTTTGAAGAGCAATTAATAGGAGTAAAAGCTGGTGAAGATGTTAAGGTGGAGGTAAATTTCCCAGAGGATTATCATCAGAAAGATGTTGCTGGAAAACCAGCATTATTTGAAGTGAAAGTTAATGAAATAAAAGAAAAGCAATTACCAGAATTAGATGATGAATTTGCTAAAGATATAAGCGAATTTGATACCTTAGAAGAATTAAAGGCAGATATTAGGGTTAAGTTACAAGAGGAAGAAGAACATAGGATTAAACATGAGGTGGAAGATAGCATTCTAGCCAAGGTGGTGGAAAATGCTACTATGGTGATTCCTGATGCTATGGTGGATGCCGAGGTGGATGGAATGTTACAAGACTTTGATTATCAATTAAGAAGTCAGGGTATAAACTTAACAGATTACTTTAAATATACTAATATAGAAGAAGAAGCTTTTAAAGAAAATCTTAAAGAAGATGCAAAAAGAAAAATTTCTGTTGATCTAACCTTAGAAAAGATTATAGAAGTAGAAAATATTCAAGCAGATGAGGAAGAAATAGAGGAAGAAATTGAGAAATTAGCTAAACAATATGGTCAGGAAGCTGAAAAGATGAAAGAGACCATTAAGAAAACCCATGGTGAATATATAGTAGATACAATAAAAAGAAGGAAAGGTATTGCTTTCTTGGTAGAAAACAGTAAAGTAATATCTGAATAATTTAATTTTATCTTTGAAGGCGATACACTAATTTGATATCCAAGGAGGAGATAAAAGTGAGTTTAGTACCTATGGTTGTTGAGCAAACTAATCGAGGAGAAAGATCATACGATATTTATTCTAGATTATTAAAGGAAAGAATTATTTTCTTAGGAACAGAGATTAATGATGTGACAGCCAGTTTAACAGTTGCTCAAATGCTATTTTTAGAGGCGGAAGATCCAGACAAGGAAATTCAAGTATATATCAATAGCCCAGGAGGATCTGTTTCATCTGGTTTCGCAATTTATGATACTATGCAATATATTAAATGTGATGTTTCCACAATTTGTATAGGTATGGCAGCATCTATGGGGGCATTTTTACTGGCTGCTGGAACTAAAGGAAAGAGACTTGCCTTACCTAATAGTGAAATAATGATACACCAGCCCCTTGGCGGAGCTAGAGGGCAGGCTACTGATATTAAAATTCATGCAGAACAAATTTTAAAGATAAAAAGGAATCTTAATAGAATATTAAGTGAAAGAACAGGGCAACCTTTAGAAGTAATTGAAAGAGATACTGAGAGAGATTTCTTTATGTCTGCCGAGCAAGCAAAGGAATATGGAATTATAGACAAGGTGATAACCTCAAGAAAGTAATTTTTTATTTAGTAAGAAGCACTACCTTTTTACTAAATAAAAATAGTGGTTGTAGGAGAAATTCCCCTGCCGTTAAGGAAGGTGCTCAGGTTGTTAACAACCGTCGAAGGAAACCTAAGGTTTTCTGGCGAAGTGCCTAAGGCATGTTTTATATAGAGAGGTGAAGTAATGGCAAAAATTGATGAGAGAAAACAACTTAAATGTTCTTTTTGTGGCAAATCACAGGACCAGGTTAAAAGATTAGTGGCAGGCCCTGGGGTGTATATTTGCGATGAATGTATAGAATTATGCCAGGAGATAATTGATGAAGAATTTGATGAAATCTTTGAAGCAGATATGCGGGAAATACCAAAACCTGCTGATATTAGAAAGATTTTAGATGAATATGTTATTTCCCAGGACAGGGCAAAAAAATCTTTAGCTGTTGCAGTATACAATCATTATAAAAGGATAAATTCTGATACCAAACATGATGATGTAGAGGTCCAAAAAAGTAATATTATGATGTTAGGACCTACTGGTTCTGGGAAGACCCTTCTAGCCCAAACTTTAGCTAGAATATTAAATGTTCCCTTTGCAATAGCAGATGCTACATCCCTTACTGAGGCAGGCTATGTTGGGGAAGATGTTGAAAATATATTATTAAAGATTATTCAAGCTGCTGACTATGATGTGGAAAGAGCAGAGCAGGGAATTATTTATATAGATGAAATTGATAAAATTGCAAGGAAGTCAGAAAACCCTTCTATCACAAGAGATGTAAGCGGTGAAGGGGTACAACAGGCTCTTTTAAAAATTCTTGAAGGAACTGTAGCAAGTGTTCCCCCCCAAGGAGGAAGAAAGCACCCTCATCAGGAGTTTATACAGATAGATACATCTAATATATTATTTATTTGTGGTGGAGCCTTTGATGGCATTGAGAAAATCATAGAAAAACGTTTAGGGAATAATACTATTGGTTTTGAAGGTAAATTAAAGTCTAAAGAGGAAAAAGCTATTGGAGATATACTAAAACATATATTACCCCAGGACCTTTTAAAATATGGTTTAATTCCAGAATTTGTTGGTCGGGTACCAGTAGTAGTTACTTTAAACTCCCTAGATGAAAATGCGTTGATAGATATATTAGTTAAACCCAAAAATGCTTTGACTAAACAATATAAGAAGCTATTTGAAATAGATGGAGTGAAATTAGAATTTGATGAAAAGGCCCTTAAGGCAATAGCTAAAAAGACTATTGAAAGGGAAACTGGTGCTCGAGGGTTAAGGGCTATATTAGAAGAAGTAATGTTAGATGTAATGTATGAGATTCCTTCAAGGAATGATGTGGAAAAATGTATTATAATTGAAGATACCATTATGAAGTCTGCTGAGCCAACCTTAGTGTATAGCGAGGCTAAAAAAAGGTCTAAAGAGGCTTCTAAGGGCAAGAACAATCCAAAGGAAAGTGTTTCATAGTAGAGGCAATCATGTTCTTAGGGCATGATTGCCTTTCTTACTATTAAAAGGGATTCTTAAGTGGAAAACACATAAATAGGCGGATAATTGAAAAGCCTTTTAGTAAAGGATATAATATCTAATGTCCTAATAATATGATTGAAGTGGAGTGAGATAAATGGAGGAAAAAATAAAGGAAATAAAAAGATATACATTACCTCTCATTCCTTTGCGTGGAATGTGCATATATCCTGATATGGTAATTCATTTTGATGTTGGCAGACAAAAATCAATATTAGCTTTAGAAGAGGCTATGGTTGGTGACCAACTAATATTTTTAGTAACTCAGAAAGAATTTGAAGTGGAGGATCCTGGTCAGGAGGATATATATAAGATAGGTACTATAGCAAAGATTAAACAATTATTAAAAATGCCGGGGAATATTATAAGAGTTCTTGTAGAAGGCCAGTCCCGGGGTACCATAGAGAATGTAATTCAGACAGAGCCTTTTATGAAAGCTGATATTGATGAAATTGTATATCAATTGGAAAAGGATAAAGAGGTGGAAACATTAATAGGAATGGTAATAGATGTATTTCAGGATTATATGAAGTTAAGTCGCAGATTATTACCGGATACCCTATTAACTATTTCCCATATCGACGATTATGGTCAATTAGCAGATATAATAATTGCAAATCTGGATTTAAAGGTGGAGGAACAGCAAGAATTATTAGAGGTAATTCCACCTTATAAAAGATTAGAAATGCTCTATGGAAAATTATTGGAAGCAATCGAAATATTAAAGATTGAAAAGAATATAGATGATAAGGTGAGAAGCCAGATTGATAAGGTGCAAAAGGAATACTATTTAAGAGAGCAAATTAAAGTTATACAAGAGGAATTAGGGGAGAATGAATCCATAACCTCTGAAATAGAAGAATATAGAGAAAAGATGAATGAACTAGAATTAGAAGGAGAAGTAAAGGAAAAAGTTGAAAAGGAATTAAACAGATTATTAAAATTACCTGCTGGTTCTGCAGAAGTAGGAGTAATTAGAACTTATATTGAGTGGATTTTAGATTTACCTTGGAATAAGGAAAGTGAAGACAGCCTAGATATAAAAAAGGCAAAGGAAATTCTTGAAGAGGACCACTATGCCTTAGAGAAGGTAAAGGAAAGGGTGTTGGAATATTTAGCAGTACTTCAGCTATCCAAATCTATGAAGGGGCCTATTTTATGCTTAGTAGGCCCACCAGGGGTGGGGAAAACTTCTATTGCCCGATCAATTGCCAGGGCGGTAAACAGAAGTTTTGTTAGAATGTCTCTAGGTGGTGTACGAGATGAGGCAGAGATTAGGGGACATAGACGTACATATGTAGGGGCAATTCCCGGACGTATCATATATAGTATGAAGCAGGCAGGGACTAAGAATCCTTTATTTCTTTTAGATGAAATAGATAAGACCAGCCAGGATTTTAGAGGGGATCCTACATCTGCCTTATTAGAGGTCCTAGATGGAGAGCAAAATCATAGTTTCAGGGATCACTATTTAGAACTTCCCTTTGATCTCTCAAAAGTTATGTTTATTACTACTGCAAATTCAGTAGAAACTATACCTGGTCCGCTTTTAGACCGGATGGAGACTATTTATATTTCTGGCTATACAGAAGAAGAAAAACTCCATATTGCAAAAAAATACTTATTACCAAAACAATTAAAGGCCCATGGTTTAAAGAGGTCTAATATTCGCTCCAATGATCAGACTATTAGGGATATTATTAATTATTATACAAGGGAATCTGGTGTAAGGAATTTAGAAAGAGAAATCGCAAATATATGCCGAAAGGTAGCTAAGGAAATTGTGGAGAATAATAAGAAAACCATTAGCCTAAATCCTCAGAACCTAAGTAAGTTTTTAGGAAAACCCAAATTTAAATATGATAAAATCCGAGAGCATGAAGAAATAGGCATGGTGACAGGTTTAGCATGGACACCTGTAGGGGGAGACACATTGACCATAGAGGCGGTAGATATGGTTGGAACGGGCAAACTAGTACTTACAGGTCAATTAGGAGATGTTATGAAGGAATCAGCTAAGGCAGGAGTTAGTTACATTAGATCTAGGGCAAAGGAACTAGGTATAAATGAAAACTTTCATAAGGACTTAGATATCCATCTTCATATTCCAGAAGGAGCCATTCCTAAGGATGGACCCTCTGCGGGGATTACTATGGCAACAGCCATATTATCCTTACTTATCAACAAACCTGTTCCTAAGAATATTGCAATGACAGGGGAAATAACTCTAAGGGGTAGAGTGTTGCCAGTGGGAGGAATTAAGGAAAAGTTATTAGCAGCCCATAGGGCAGGAATTACTACTATTATCTTACCCAGAGAGAATGAAAAGGACCTAGAGGAAATAGAAGAAATTGTTAGAGAAAAACTATCTTTTATCTTGGTGGAAAATATGCAGGAAGTAATTGAAGCTGTATTTAAAAGGGTGCCCTTAAATGAAAGTAACTAGTGCGGAGATTGTTATCAGTGCAGTACAGGAAAGCCAATATCCAAAAGATTGTTTGCCAGAGTTTGCTCTAATTGGTCGTTCCAATGTAGGGAAATCATCTTTTATAAATACTATGTTAGATAGGAGAGCTTTGGCAAGAACAAGCTCCCAACCAGGGAAAACCCAAACAATGAATTTTTATTTAGTAAATAAAATGTTTTATTTTGTGGATTTACCCGGCTATGGATATGCAAAGGTATCTCAAAAAGAAAGGGAAAAATGGGGTAAGATGATAGAACATTATTTAAACAATCGTTCTAACTTATATTGTGTATTTCACATGGTAGACCTTCGCCATCCTCCTACGGAGGATGATATACTCATGTATAATTGGTTAAAATACTATAACTTAAATACTGTGATAGTGGCCACTAAATTAGATAAGATAAGACCCTCCCAAAGACAAAAAAATATAAAAAAAATAAAAAAAAGCTTAGACTTAATAAATAGTGAAAATCTAATTACATTTTCTGCACTGGATAAAACTGGTAAGGAGAAGGCCTGGGCATTTATAAAAAGTATGATAGAAAAAAGGGAAGAGAATTAGACCTCTCCCTTTTTTGCTAATGTTTTTTAGGAACAGAGTCCTTTTGGTTTTTTATTGATTGTGAAGCTTCCTTAGATATGTCTTTTTCTTCTTCAACAAGGATTTTCTCATGGGAATTATCTTCTATATTTGAGTAGTTAGTTTTCTCCTGCTTCCGATTAGTCTCTTCCCTATCCTGGACTAAATCATCACTTGGTTTATCAAACAGGTCTAGAATTTCTAATAATTCTGCTTTATCTTCTTTCCTTTGTTCAATCCTATTATCAGCAGTATTATTTGGTGTATTCTTTGTAGATGTTGTATCTTCATCTATATTTATCATCTCCAAGATACTTGACAGCTGTTTAAATTTATCCAAGTTTTTTTTCTGGCTTTCTCCCATAAGAGGACGGAGGGCATTTATGATAGTATGTATTTTTGTTGCATCATCATTGGAGTTTTTTGTTTGGTTAAGGACATATTGTAAATTATAAATACTATTTTGAATATCTAAAATGGAATTAATTCCTTGAATAAAACCTTCAATTTCATTGTGATAATCAGGATGTATAAATGGCTTTATATCATATAAAAATTTTAATAAGCTCTTTGGTTGCTCCTTTTCTAAATCTCCAATAGTATTGTCTTTTAAATTTAGGCTAGTAGTCAGACTTTGCAAGTCATTTAATACTTGTAACCATTTTTCAAAAATGTTTATTACATAACGGTTTTGGTAGCTCATATGGGGCTTAAGTATATCTATCATAGTAAATAAATCTTTCTGGTTTTGCAAATATATTAGTGTTTTTTTCTCTTTTTGAATATCTCCTTTTTCCTCTAGTGGAAATGCAGGATTTTCACCCATTGCTACTATATATTCATCATCCTTTAGATCACTGGAGGTGGAAATTGTGCTTAAATTTTTAATAATAAATATAAGTAATATAAATGTAAGCATTGGATTTTCATCAAAATAGCGTTTTGATATAGATTTACCATTTATATTTTCCTCCATATTATTTTGGGACATAAAAATTCCTCCTTATTTTAATGAGAAACAAATATTATTTCCATTGAATATTAAGATATTTTAAAATAAATATATTCATAGGATAATAAATATAGACTAAAAAACACCCCATTATTTATGGGGTGCCATATTTAAAATCTACTCTCCAAATAAACCACCGAATCCTCCACCACTTAAAAGTAGGAATAATAATATAATTAATATAATATTGTCATCTCCTCGGAAAAATCCACCTCCACATTTTCCGTCATCATTTAGCAGTATAAAGAGTAAAAATAATAATAAAATGGAATTATCCCCACATTTAAATATACCATCTAGAAATCCAGACATAAAAACCCTCCTTTATAATGTAATTACGAAGCTAAAAATCTTTGCTATATCAAACTCTAATATGGAACACTATATATAATTAATATGGTTGTTTTTTAATATATATTTTTTTCTATCCCCTTACTCTTAATATTTGGGAATTAGTTTGTAAACAAAATTACTAAAAGCAGGAAGAAAAATAGCAAACTATCATCTTTGCCCTTGCCAAACCAGCCTCCATTATCAAAAAGTATTACTAATAGCAAAAAGAAGAATAAAAGACTATCTTCATTGCCTTCAAAATACTTGGCAAATCCCATAAAATGACCTCCTTATTGAATAATTAATCTCATTTTCATATTATGCAGATATATTTTAATATGTGATAAAAAAATAAATAGGAAAAGGTAGAGTATAGGTGACAATTGCGCCTATACTCTACCTCTTTTAAAAAGATAATATTCTGCTCCTTTAATATATTGCTAATTTCCCCATTAGATTATTACAAACATCTCACTTAACTTATATCGAAGATAGAATTTTTTTCATGCTATTCCTTAAATAATGGAAATATCGATGCTAGTCTTTAGGAAACGATTTTTAATTTATAATGGGGCTATTTGTTTTTTCTGGAAATGTGAAAATCTCCAATAGCCAAAGGTTTAGAACAATTACATTTTTGACCTGTAAATTTTTCAGTAAATCTTCTATCTAGTTTTTATTCTATTATTTAAAGTTCTTTCTTTAGTATTATTTTGATCTAGGATTTATATTGTATTTAAACTATAACCTGCAATAATTACTTTTTTAAAATCTCTAGGAATATTTTGCTATGACAGAATGTGCAGGGATAGTGGAAATCAATTTTAATCGGCATCAAATAATATTACCAACAATAAGAAAAAGAACAACAGGCTACTATCATCACCACAATCTTTAAAGAAAGAACATTTATCAAAGAAAATAACTAGTAGTAGGAAGAAAAACAATAAACTTTCATCACTGCCACAACGATTAGATAAGAGTGCCATATAGAATCCTCCTTAAACATTATTAGGTAAGTTACCTATTTTATATTATGCTAAAAACAAAAAAAGGGTGAGTAATTCCTTTTCCACCCTAAAACATTATTTAAATTACTGAAATAAGATAACCAGTATTAGAAAGAAAAATAAAAGTGATTCATCATCTTCCTTTCCAAACCATCTGCAATTATCAAAAAGAATAACTAACAATAAAAAGAAAAACAATAAGCTTTCTTCACTACCAGAATAATTGGCTAAGAAACCCATATATAAAATCCCTCCTTTATTTGGTGAGAGTTCAATTTTGTTTTAGGAATTGCATAAACATGGTAATACCATAAATCTATGCAATTCCTTAAGGTGCTAATAGGGGTAAAAGTTTCTTTTGTTCTATTTTATTTTATGCCATTTAGTATTAAAGGGTGATTTCTTTGAAGACTTTAAAACTTAAGAACTATTTTAGAACTAAGGGAATAGGATGTATGAGAAATATTTTTAGGGGGTGATAGGTTGGAAAACAAAAAGGATTTAGATTTATTAATTGAAAAGGCAAGTAAAATGAAGAAGGAGAATCCTGAAGTATTTGAAAAAAAACTAGAAGAGATAAAGGAAGAATTTGATGAAAATAAGTTAGAGGATAGATTTAATGGCTTAGATGATGAAAGAAAGAAAAGATTTAGGGAGCTTTATAATAAGATAGAAAATATTAAAAAAAATAATGATAAAGAAGAAAGGTTAAAACTATATGAGGAAATGAAAGAAAACTTAAGCCCTAAGGAGCAGGCAAAATTGCAAAGGTTAGCAAAAATTTTAAAGGGAATGATGAAAAACAAATAGAACACTCCTTTCCATTAGACATATTATATAGTAGAAAATAAAATTAAGGCGGGTTATAGGTCCGCCACTTTTTATTTCCCAGTATAGAGATAAAAGCTTTTAAACCAGTTATTTGAAAGTGTTGGAAAGGAGTGAACTTCTTGTATGAATAATGTTTCTATAAATAAAATAATTGATAGAAGGTTGCAAGTACGATTAAAAGAAGCAACTAAAGAGGATTGGACTTCAATTATCGTACTTTCAAAGGATATAAAAAATAAAAGATTAGAGGAAGCTTTTAAAAACTTTGGTGGCAAAATAAAGTTTAAGCTAAAAATAATAAATGGATATGCAATAAAATTTCCCTGCAATTGCATAGAAAAGTTGGCTTTGATATCAGAGGTAGATTTTATAGCTGATGATGCAACTCTTACAACTTTGATGGATGTTGCCAGGCCAGTTATTGGTGGTAATATAGCTAATCAATATAATTTAACAGGAAGTGGAATAGGAATAGCAATCATAGATACTGGTGTTTATCCCCATCCAGACCTAGCATTAGGAAATAATCGAATAGTGGCATTTAAAGATTTTGTTAAAGGTCTTAATTTTCCTTATGATGACAATGGTCACGGTACCCATGTGGCAGGGGTGGCTGCAGGGAATGGCCATATGTCTGATGGAAAATATATGGGTATAGCACCTCAGGCAAATATAATAGCCATAAAGTCAATGGATAAGAATGGTGCAGGAAGCACTTCAGATATAGTGGCGGGAATGGATTGGATATTAAAAAACAAAAACAAATATAATATTAGGATAGTTTCCTTATCAATAGGCTCTGACCCAGATTTATCAGAAAGTAAAGATCCCTTGGTAAAGGCTGTTAATAGACTTTGGGATGAAGGGATAGTTGTTGTAGCTGCAGCAGGAAATTCGGGGCCAAAAGCAGAAACAATAAATTCTCCAGGCATAAGTAAAAAAATAATAACTGTTGGGTCATTAGATGATAAAGGGACCATTAACACTAGAGATGATATCATTCCTAGTTTTTCTAGTAGAGGACCTACCAAGGAAGGAAATTTAAAACCAGATATTGTAGCACCAGGTGTGGATATTTTATCCTTGAATAGTGACAAAGAGTTTTTGCCAAAACAGGGTATAAAAAGATATAAATTTAAAAAATTAGAGGAACCCTATAAAAATATGACGGGAACCTCCATGTCAACTCCAATAGTATCAGGGGCAATTGCCTTATTATTAGAGAAAAATCCTAAGTATACTCCAGATGAAGTGAAGAAAAAAATTATTGATTCTGCTAGAACACTTAATGCAAACCAAAATGTCCAAGGATATGGGATGATTAATATAGAAAATATTTTATAGAAGTATATTTCTTATTAGAATAGAAAATAGGGAAATTGCATAATTGGCTTTTTATAATAACTTTATAAAACTAATCTATTTTAGTTTTCAAAAAGGAATATTTATGCAATTTCCTAATTTTTTTTGAGTATATATTAATACACAAAATATTGCATAAAAGGAGAAAAAACTATATTAAAAATTTACAAATAACCTATATTAAATGCTATAATTAGTACAAGGGTGAATTTAAATAAATTAATTAATAAAATATTATACAATTTAATTTCATCAGGAAATGATTTATTAAAAGGGGATTTATTTATGAAAATTAGAGAAGAAAAAAATAAAGACAACAAGCTAATCTTTGGTAAATTACATATTTCTATCACCCTTATTTTTCTATCAATGATTGTATTATTAGGTTTAATAATAGGATATATGCAATTAAATAAAACTTTTGCACTATCTGAGACATTTTTCTTAAAGGAAGGGGTTTTGAAAAACTCTAAGGAAGTAGAGGAAAGTGATGACGACATTGAAAACCAGGATAATAATGAAGAAAATAAAGTTGAGGATGAAAATATCATTGAAGAGGAACCAGGAAATATGGATGAAGAAGTTCCCAGTACACCTATATTTTCATCCTATAAATTAGAAAATTTAATATCCCATTCTGTACCTGAAGGGAAGGTAGCTCTCACCTTTGATGATGGTCCTTCAAAGTATACAATTGATATAATAAATGTGTTAAAGGAATATAATGTTGGATCCACATTCTTTTTTATAGGGAAACATATATATGAATTTCCTGAATATGTTAAGGAAGTCCACTCCAATGGCTTTGCAATAGGAAGTCACTCAATGAGTCATATCAACTTAAAAAAGCTTTCTATTAAAAAGCAAGAATATGAAATAATGGAATCCATAAAAATGATTGAAGATATTATAGAAGATAAGATACATTTGTTTAGGGCCCCCTTTGGCAATTTTAATTCAGATTCCGAGAAATTACTTAAAGAAAATAATTATAAGATGGTCCTATGGAATAATGATCCTAAGGATTGGAAGACAAAGGATGGGAAGAAGATATACAAGGCTATTACCAAACATGATTTATCAGGACAAATAATCCTTCTCCATGAATCTAAGGAAACCTTAGATATTTTACCAAATTTGATTGAATATATTCAAGAACAAGGTTTAGATATTGTCAACTTAGATTAAATAGTATAAATTAATAAGCTATTAGAGATTCCTCAATTGTTATATTATAACAGTAGGAATCTTTTTTCTTTTAGGTCTGAAAATTATTCTTTCTTCATAGGGTATATTGGGGGTGATTAGAATTAGAAGGATTAAGGTGATAATAATTATAATTTTATTTTTTGGGTTAGCACTAATTGCTTTTCAATATGGGCAGGTATCTACAATACGTACTATGTCTACCTACTTTTCTCCTCCTGAACAACCCTTGCCACCTAATATAGATGAATTATTAAAAAAAGATTATGGAAGGTCTAAATATTTTGATAGCCATGGGGATATTAAAATTAGTTTAGAAAAGATGATAAATGAAAAATATTTTATAGAGTATAGTTGGGTAACGGGGAATGAGAGTTACTTAGGTTTAGGCCTTATAATAGAAAATATTAAGAGAGATAAGCTTATCAAGGAGAATTTTAAGTCAATATGGATAGAAGATAATCTAGGAAATAAATATATGCCCCTTCCTTATCAAAGTATTATTGATTTTCCCAAGGATTATCCTTTAGGATGGAAACAATTATTTTATGGAAAATTTTCACCTTTGAATGAAAAGGCAAAGAGTATTACAATATACTTTAATTATAATGACCATATGTTTATAATAAAAGATGTAGAAATATAGAAAGGATGAACAGGAGAAAACTATATGGATTATTTAAAAATAGGGATAAAATCTATAGCGAAAAAAATAGGAATAGACTTAATAGGATTTACCTCTGCTAAGGATTTTGAAAATATAAGACCATATATAGATGATAGGGCACAAAAGGGATTCTTATCCGGATTTGAGGAGGAGAACATTGAAAAAAGACTAGACCCTTTAAAGGCTTTTCCAAAAGCAAAATCTATTATCTCCATAGGAATGTCTTATAATTTTTATGTGGACAAGCCACCCAAAAATAAATTTACTGGCATAGTATCAAAAAGTGCCTGGGGTAAAGATTATCATAGGGTGCTCCAGGGCAAAATTAAAGAATTAATGGAAAATGTCAACAAAGAATTACTTCCTATAGATTATATAGCCTTTGTAGATACAGGTCCTCTATCTGATAGGGCAATAGCCCATAGGGCAGGATTAGGTAGATATGGGAAAAATGGCTTTATTATAAATCCTAAATATGGTTCCTGGATATTTTTAGGAAGTATTTTAATAGATAAAAAAATACAAGAGGATGAACCATTAGAAGATGATATTTGTAAATCTTGCAATTTATGTATACAAGCATGTCCTACTGGTGCATTAGAAGGTCCATATTTATTTAATGCTAGCAAATGCATCTCTTTCTTAACGCAAAAAAAGGGTATTCTAACCCATAATCAACAAAAAGCCCTAGGAACAAATATTTATGGGTGTGATATTTGTCAGCAAGTTTGCCCTTATAATAAAAATGCACAATATACTCATAATGAAAGTTTTAAGCCAGAGTTTCATCTAGCATTTCCTAAGCTAGAATATATTCTAAATATGAGTAATAAAGAATTTGATGAAGGTTTTAAAACAACCTCAGCAGGTTGGAGGGGCAAAAAAATATTACAGAGAAATGCTATTATTGCTGCAGGAAATACTAAGAACTATAAATTACTAGCAGAAAGTTTAAAAGACAGCCGACCAGATATAAGACTTAATACTATATGTGTTTTAAAACAGCTAGGGAAGCCGGGTAGAGAAATTATAGAAAAGCGGACTAGTGAAAAACACAGGGAGAGATAAGAAATATTAAACAAAAGAATCCAACAACCTATATGATTTAGGGACTTTGTTACCTTAATTCATATAGGTTTTTTATTAATTAAATTCTTTAGTGAAGGCAGTTTTCTAATTTTAGTTACCATTTATTTCATAAAGCATAGTATGGTAGTGGAAAGAATCCTATAAAGGAGGAGAAGCTTAGTGAATAAAAAAAGATGTATAGGTTATGAACTAGCAACAGCATATATTCCCTTTCAACATTATACAGTTTCCTTCCCACCTATGGAGGCCTTGAGAAAGGGAACTCTTTTCCCAGAATTATATAAACCCTACCAATTAGGAAAGGGGATAAGATAATGGATAATAAAAGGCGTAATATGTTAGAAGAAATTCAAGCAGTGGGTTTTGTATTAATAGAATTAAATCTCTATTTAGATACTCATCCAAATGATGAACGTGCTTTAAGAGAGTTTAACACCTATAGTCAACAATTAAAAAGATTAAGAACCCAATATGAAGCACAATATGGTCCATTATTAAACAGTGGATTGTCCCCCAGTCAATTTCCATGGAAATGGATTAATGAGCCATGGCCATGGGATATGTAGAGAAAGGAGAGATTATATATGTGGGTATATGAAAAAAAATTAGAATATCCAGTTAGAGTTGATACTTGTAATCCTGCATTAGCTCAAATGATATTAGAACAATTTGGGGGAGCAGATGGTGAATTAGCAGCAGCACTGAGATATCTGACACAAAGATACTATATGCCGATAGGAGAGGCAAAGGCAATTCTAACAGATATAGGCACTGAAGAACTAGCACATTGGGAAATGATAGCAACATTGGCATGGAAGCTGGTAAAAGATGCACCTGTAACAAAGATTAAAGGAACACCTTTTGAGGCCCATTTCGCCGATCATGGAAGAAATCCTTTTCCCCATAATGCAGCAGGAAATCCTTTTTCCGCCACTTATTTTAATGCAAAAAGTGATCCTATCGCTGATATGCATGAAAATATGGCTGCAGAAGAGAAGGCTAGGGCAACTTATGAACACCTTATACAATTATCAGACGATCCAGGTGTAACAGACACATTAAGATTTTTAAGGCAAAGAGAAGTTGTTCACTTTCAGCGTTTTGGGGAAACTTTAGAGTTATTAAAAGAGCATAAGGAAAGAAAACCATTTTATTAAAATATCAGTGATAAAACCTCTGCTATGCAGGGGTTTTATTTAATAAGATCTTCTATTAAAGTAGTGGAGTGCTTTTATTACTATTTTATTTGTAATTCTATAAAAAAGATATTACAATAATATTAAGGAGAAAAAATGTATTTTAAGGAGGGAGCTTAATGGAATGGGGAAGTACAGATGTTGCTAAAGCAGCTATTCAGATGTCTATATCCAGTAGAAAAGGGGAAGAGAGACTTATAAAAGACTTTAGGGAAAAGGGAATATATGCAGTAGCCGTTGATTTTGGTGGAGATTTAACCACATCAATATCCAAAATAATAGAAAGGGCCATCATATCCTCAAGGAGAGGTGGGGTAATAAAAGAAAGTCACGTCCATGATGGGGCAGTTGCTGGGGCGGCAAGGGAAGCAATAATGCAGGTTTCTCAAAATGCCTATGGTCTGAATGCTGGCGGAAAAATAGGAATTGCCCGAGGTGGAGAACATATATGTGTAGTAGTTTTTGTCAGTATAGGACTTTTACATCTAAATGAAGTATTAATAGGATTAGGCCATAGAGCCATACCGGATTTAGGATAAAAACNNAATGTGTATAATTATCTTCATATTATTAATATATATTAATAATATAGTAGCCATGTAGAGGTAAGGTATCCTTACCAGTAGAAAGAGTATACAAAGTAGCCTTGTAGATTGGTAGGAGAATAAACTAACTATATCCTTTTATATAAAGGAATAGTCTATTGTTTAGTGAGCTCTCTTCCTGGGAGTTTTTTTATTTTTAAAAAAACTGTTACTTTGTTCTCTTACAAAAATTAATCACATAATTTCAAGGAGGAAAGTAGAATGGTAGGAAGAAAAAAAATATTAGCAATGATGATTATTATTAGTATGGCAATAGTTTTTTTTGGATGTAGTCCACAGGAAAGCAGTAGCGAAGGCAACAATGATTTGGCTGATGGAGAGATTTTTAAAATAGGTATTAGCCAATTGGCAGAACATGCAGCATTAGATGATGCAAGAATAGGTTTTATTGATGGATTGGAAGATGAGGGATTTATTGAGGGGGAAAATATAATTGTTGATTATCAAAATGCTCAGGGTGAAATTCCAACCACCCAACTCATTGCTCAAAATTTAGTATCCCAAAAGGTTGACTTAATTTTTGCAATAACAACACCTGCTGCCCAATCCGCTTTTAATGTAACTAAGGATATTCCCATTTTATTTACTGCTGTTACCGATCCGGTGGAGGCGGGAATAGCTGAGAGTTGGGAATCTTCAAATACAAATGCGACAGGTACAAGCGATGCCACACCTATAGAGGAACAATTTGCCCTACTATTAGAACTGGTGCCGGAAGCCAAAAAGGTAGGGATTATATATAATACTAGTGAAGTAAATTCTGAAATCCAAATTAAAGGGATCCAGGATATTGCAGAGAAATTTAAATTGGAAATTGTAGTATCAGGGGTTACTAATGCTAATGAAATACCTCAAGCTTTAGATGCCCTAGTAGGCAAAATAGATGTACTTTATACACCAACAGATAATTTAATAGCATCCTCAATGCCTTTAATAGTTAATAAAACCAGTGAAAAAAACATTCCTGTGGTAGGGGCAGAAAGTGCCCATGTAGAAAATGGGGCATTAGCCACAGATGGTATTAGTTACTATGATTTAGGCTTTCAAACAGCAAAAATGGCTGTGGAAGTTTTAAGGGGTAAAAAACCAGCAGAAATACCTATATCGACTATGGAAGAATATGAATTACTTATAAATGAAGATAGTGCGAAAAAGTTAAACATTACTATCCCTGAGAGTTTAAAAAATAGGGGGAAATTTATAAAGGGAGGAGCTAATTCCTAATGGATTTTTTAATAAATATACTCGAACAAGGCTTGATATTTGGAATAATGGTGTTAGGTGTGTTCATTACCTATAAACTCCTTAATTTCCCTGATCTATCTGTAGACGGCACATTTCCATTAGGAGCTAGCATCACAGCATCAGCCCTTGTATTAGGAATTAATCCATGGATTGCTACTATTTTTGCTTTTATAGGGGGAGCCATAGGGGGAGCGATTACAGGATTTCTCCATGTTAAGCTTAAAATTACAAACCTACTATCTGGAATTTTGGTTATGACTGGAATTTATTCAATTAATTTAAGAATAATGGGAAAGGCTAATATTGCACTATTTCAGCAAAAAACCATATTTTCATCAGGGGTAGGAGTGCTATTAACACTTGGGATATTTGTATTAGTTATAAAAATAATATTAGACCTTTTTCTAAAAACAAAGTTAGGTTTTCTACTTAATGCAATAGGGGACAATCCAGTATTAGTAAGTTCTTTAGGACTGGATGTGGGCAAAGTAAAGTTTTTAGGACTAGCCTTATCCAATGGACTGGTAGCTATGTCCGGGTCAATAATGGCCCAATACCAAGGCTTTTCAGACGTAGGTATGGGAACAGGGGTTATTGTTATGGGTCTTGCCTCTATAATAATAGGGGAAATGATATTTAAAAGGATTCCCTTTGTTCTAACTACTACAATTGTATTATTTGGTTCAATACTGTATAAGGCAATTACTGCTATAGCATTAAGAATGGGATTACCTGCAACAGATTTAAGATTAATAACTGCTATTATAGTTGTAGCCATCTTATCCATATATGGAAGGGGTATACCTCTATTATGGAAAAGGAAGGTAAAAGGAGGGGCTCCACTTGTTGCGACTACAAAACATATCTAAAACCTTTAACATAGGTACCATAAATGAGAATAATTTATTTAATAATTTTTCTTTAACTATCCGAGAGGGAGACTTTGTTACTATTATTGGCAGTAATGGAGCAGGCAAATCTAGTTTATTAAATATTATATCTGGGGCTATGCCCCAGGATAATGGCAACATATTTATCAAGGATAGAGATGTATCTTTAATGGAGGAATATAAAAGAAACAAATTTATAGGGCGGGTATTTCAAAATCCTGCTTTAGGAACATCTCCTAAAATGACCTTGCTTGAGAATTTAGCTATGGCATACAATAAAGGCAAAAAATTCAATTTAACACCTGGAATTCAAAAGAAAGACATTCCATACTTTAAGGAAGTCTTATCCGAACTTTCTTTAGGACTTGAAGATAGGTTGGATACAAAGGTAGGATTACTATCCGGTGGTCAGAGGCAAGCAGTAGCTATTTTGATGGCTACAATGACTGATCCACAAATACTTTTATTAGATGAACACACAGCAGCATTAGATCCAAAGACATCAGATGTTATTTTAACACTAACAGAAAAAATTATTAGAGAAAAAGGTATTACAACATTAATGGTTACCCACAATCTTAAGCAAGCTATAGAAATGGGCAATCGTTTAATAATGCTCCATAGAGGAGAGATTTTATTAGATTGTGATGGAGAAGAGAAAGCTCAACTTACAATGAAGAAGTTATTAAGTTACTTTGAAAAGGCTAATAAAGATGACTTGGTATCAGACCAAATGTTATTTTCCAATATAGGATAGTATTGTGTATATTTTAAAGTCATTAATTGAAAACTAATAGCATATTTATTTATAGGAGAGATGAAATATGCCTAGCAAAGAACAATTAATGATGGTGGCAATTAATTGCCCAGGTTATGATCCCATCAATGATGGGTTTTCAGCAACTATAGGTAGTAAATATGGAGATTCCTGCGAAAACTGTTATAATTGGGAAGATGATAGATGTCAAATAGATTTATTTGACGAAGTTCTAACTAACATAGATCAGGAATAATCCTAAAAAATAAAAATCCTAAAAGGATTTTTATTTTTTAGTCAAATTTATGTATAATGGTAGTGGACTAAATTTTATGTTGTAAAAATGAAAGGGAATAATTATGAAAAATAGAATTGCTTTCATTTTACTAATAGTATTAATTGCTGGGATAGCTATTTATCAACCTATAGTTAGTGCTGAGATACTATATGATTCTTATAAAGGCCCATTAGGTATAGAAATAAAAAGTTATACTTCAAATTGGAGGGGTGATAAGTTAAAGGATATTTATACAGAACTATTAAATAATACCTATGGTGAAGAAATAGATTATTTAAGCACTATAAATCTATATCCTAATAACCCCTTTGGAGGAGAAGAAGAGGGTCTATACCACGGAGCCTTTATTAGCAAGTCATTTTTAAATAAAACTAATTATAAGATGAAGAACAATAGAGTTATAGATCTCTTTAATATGGATAAAAAGAATAATATAGATGAAATAGCAAAAACCTTATCCCATGAATATGGCCATCATTTTACCCTTTATTACCTATTAAAGGGGGAAAAAAAGACCTTCGATCAATGGCAGGAAACAAAATACGCTAAAATAAGGGGTTTGGCAGGAGATGCCAGAGTAAGGCATGACTATAGTAATGGTCACCAATGGAATATAACAGAAATTGCTGCAGAGGATTATGTACAATTATTTGGATCACCTAATGCAAAGAGACCATATTTTTATGACGATATCATCACAAGGGCGAAAAAACAAGAATCAGAGGGGATAATCAAATGGAGCAATCATATTTATAATGTATATCCTCAGGAAAATTTTTATATACCTTTAGCAAATGATATTCTAGGGCTAGGGGATTATTGGGCTTCCCTAAGTGGCATTGATATAAAAGATACAGTCCCTTTAAAGGGTTCTAGAGTAAGTCTTACTGAAGTTAAGGACCTTGGTCATAATAAAAAACAATTTATTATAAGATGGACAGAAAACAATGAAAATACTGGTTTATTATACACATTAGTAGCCTATGATGAGGGACAGCAACAGGTAATCCCAATTAAAACTGTGAAACAAGGGGAAGAATTAATGGCAGTAATAGGTAGCACAAAAATAACAAATAAGAATGAAATTATCTACTATAGCGATACATTTACAGACCAAAGTAAGAGTATTCGTGTATATACAATGAATAATAATGGCAAGGTAGTTTCCTCTAATACTATAAACTTAGATTTTAATAATCCACAAATTACAGAACTTCATCTAGCAGCTAATGAGAAAGGGTTTGAAGATGATGAGGATAGGATTGATGGTGAACTGCCAACTACAAATTCTCAAGAAAAAAGTTTTAAAAAGGGATGGCTAGATAATTTCTTTGATTTTATCATCAACTTGATAGGAAAGTTCTTTTAAAAGGGAGGAAAGTTAATGGCGGTAATTAAAGAAATGATGAAATTAGCTTTAATTGTTATTGTAATAGGATTACCCCCATACTTAGTTGCACTAAAAGCTTTTCAAGAAGAATTAAGCTTTAAAATTAAAATATTGTTATCTATTATTTATTGGGCAGGAACTTTTTATACTCAACAAGCACTTCCCTTTATATTGATAATTATAATATTGATTAAAAAATATAAAAATCAAAAATCATCAGAAGAATTTCTAGGGGAAATTCAGGGTGAAAAGAAATTTTCTTTTAAAGACTTTATAATAGTTGCTGGCGCTACAATATTGATAAGATTTCCAATAGGCATTTTTAATATTATATATATTTTTATTCTAGATCTACTAGGTGTGAAAATACAAGGTCAGGAAGTAATAAATATCTTTGTAAATTCCCAAAATAAACTTTTTAGTATACTATTAATGTTATTGGTAGTGGTGGTTGCACCATTAAATGAGGAATTTTCAATGAGACATTGGCTTTTTGGAAAGATTCTCTCCCCTAAAATAGGCATAATTTTAGGGGCGATAATCAGTAGCAGTTTATTTACCTTATTACACTATAATGTGGCAGGTATTCCAACATTCTTTATTTTAGGATTATTTGCCTGCTATATATATCAAAAAAAAGGTTTATGGGGTGCAGTTACAGTTCATTTTATATTTAATTTGAGTTCAATTATATTTTTATTTATAGCTAAGTCCTTAATTCCTTTAGCTTGAAAACAATTCCACTGTATGAAAATATTAGTTTATAATATATATTGGTATCTTAGGGAGGTATATTTATGGCAGTAAAAATAAAAGATGTGGCAAGAGAAGCAAATGTTTCTGTGGCAACCGTATCAAGAGTGCTTAACAATGTTCCATTAGTTAATGAAGAAACAAAAAAAAGAGTGCAGGAAGCAATTAAAAAAACAGGGTATAAACCAAATGCAATCGCAAGAAGCTTAAAAATGCAAAAGACCAATACCTTTGGTATTATGATACCGGATATTACGGGACCATATTACACAGAGATAGTTAGAGGGGTAGAGGATATCTGTAATATGTACGATTATCATATTATTCTTTGTAATACAGAT
>MTKW01009528.1_pt1 | contig 24565 bp, 17 predicted proteins | sample 1042761 | NCBI WGS metagenome assembly MTKW01 (sample SAMN06205366, study PRJNA360243) | anaerobic digester metagenome | biome: Wastewater treatment plant; feature: Anaerobic digester sludge; material: sludge; isolation source: anaerobic digester fed with sludge from wastewater treatment plant ...
ATGTGCAGTTTGTCGCTGAAGTTGAAGTAGCGCTCGAAATTCTTCTCAAACATTGGGACGAGGTGGATGAAAAGCACGCTCTTACCGGTCTTATCAGGTGCTTGCTTAGTGTCCTCAACGAGCATTCTATAAAATGCCAAAACCTCTGGACTGCCTATGAAAACGTGTGATGCGAAAAGCATGTACATTTCAAAAGGCATGGCAGGAACCACACACTTGTGGCCGGCATAGGCTAGGTATTTTTTCATCAGGGCTCGCGTCTGATTTTCCGTTCTCACTACTTCTCGCAGTTTATCTACATCCAGTTGCCTATTGAAGCACTCCTCCAATTCGTAGGTAAGCTCAATGAGCTGTTTCCTTACGTATTTGACCCCATCCTTAGAGTAGGAATAGGGGACGTCAATCACAAAGAGCGGAACCCCTAGTTTCCTAGCAAGGTATTTGAAAGTAGGTGTATTTCCATCACATATCATAGACGTAGTCACTATGTATTTGGGCTTCCTTACGATGCTGAGTTCATTTGCTCCAAGAAACGTTTTGTGAAAGCTACACAGTGTATTAGAAAGACCTCGGGTTTCAGCAGCATCTATAAGCAAATCCTCGATAAGAAAACCCGCCATGAAAGATGAATAAGCTTCCATGAAGAGAGGATTGATGTCCATCGCAGTGACCAATTCTGAAGGCGCAAAGAGATTCACCCACACCGAGTTATCAGGGTTTGCCAGAGAATCCCTTATCCTTCCTATCGCGTATCGATTGAGGTACTGAAGAGACTTCGGTACCCTTTTATCCCTAAAGATAGAAACGTAATAATACGCAACAGACAATCCAAAATCCACCATATTAGAAATCCGCTTAGGGTTATCCATGTTCTGCCTGAGTATCCCAGCATACAATCTTATAGGATCCATACAAGATCACCCCGCCCCAACTAAACCCACTCGCTTCACCCGCTCGCCTACACACCCTAGACATTCGCCATAATCCCCTCCACATCCTCCGCGAAGCAAGGGGGACGGTACTTTCTGCTTCACTCTCTGCTTCAGATCCCCAACCGAGTAGGAACCGCCCAGAATCAAGTGTAAACAGGCAGTGTAAACAGGCAGTGTAGACTGGCAGTTTGGAAGAGATCTGGCTGACCCTATCACAAGGTTTTCGTAAGCACACGCCACGCTTGTAGGCTCACCTTGCTCTCGCAATTGGCTTGCTCTCCCAATGGGCGCTTCCCGCACGCAACGCGGCCATTTCATTCGGACTCAGGAAGAGCAATTCAGGGGCAGAGGATTCCGATTCCTTCTTGCACACTTCAATCTTAGAAGGAGTCCCGCCTTAGAAGGAGTCCCGCGCTTTTTACTGAATACTAATTAGAGGAAAGAGGAGCTGTTTCAGCAGTTTGTGCTGATTATGGGCAGGAGGTATTGTTTTGGACATCAAAGAGTTTTTGATGAAATCTTCAATGGCTTACGGTGTTTCTGGATTCGAGTACATGAATATACAGGAGCTGGTCAAAGATTCCATGACCGACCTGGTAGACGAGATTCATTCTGACGCACTTGGTAATGTGATTGGCGTCAAAAGAGGTGACGGGCAAAAGCCGCATCCCAAAATCATGTTGGCTGCCCACATTGACGAAGTCGGTATAATGGTCACAAAGATAGAAGACGGGGGATTCCTTAGATTCACTACCCAAGGGATTGATCCCCGGGTTTTGCCAGCCCATGAAGTCATTGTATATGGGAGAAAGCCTCTAACCGGTGTAGTCGGTACCAAACCGCCGCATCTTCTGTCGCCCGAGGAATCTGGAAAGCCTCAAAAAGCGGAGGATCTTTTCATAGATCTCGGTCTACCTGAAGATGAGGTACGTGCTCTCGTCAGAGTTGGCGATGTTGCTACATACAAGCGAGAAGTAACAGAACTAATGGGAGGAATGATGGCCGGAAAGAGCCTAGATGATCGCGCAGGCGTGGCAGTAATACTGGTCTTATTGGACGAGTTGACAAAGTACAATTTCAGCGCCGATGTCTACGCTGTGGCTACCACGCAAGAAGAAACTGGTTCCCATGGCGCTGAAGCGTCTGCCTATGCAATTGATCCTGACATTGGGATTGCCATAGATGTCTGCCAGGGCGATACTCCTTTCGTCTCAGAACATAGAACCACGTTTCTTGGGAAGGGTCCGACGATGACTGTAGGTAGTACAATTCATCCCAAGATTGCAGCGGGCCTTGAAAGAGCAGCTCGAGAGATTGGAGTGAATCTTCAGCGAAAGGTGGCGCCTGCAGGAACCGGAACGGATGCGGGAGCCCTTCATGTTTCAAGGGATGGAGTGGCCACAGGTCTCATTTCCATTCCCCAGCGGTATATGCATACTTCTGTCGAGACTCTCTCTATAAGAGATGTCGAGGACGCAGGGAGAGTTCTTGCCCGATTCATTGCTTCGTGTGACCAGAGTTTTGTCGAGGGGCTCAAGATGTGGAACTGAAGAAGTGAACAGGAGCCAAATGTACACATGGTGTATATGAAGGTGTATATGAAGGAGAGGGATCCAGAGGCTAGGCAGTGATGTCCCGGGGTCTTGAAGAACCGGAGTTTCTTATACTTCCTGAAAAGGAGTTGATTGATGTGGTTTTGCTTTTTACGCCAATATCGTTTTCTGGTCTTCATTTGAAGAATAGAGTTGTAATGCCACCTATGGCGACGGCTATTGAGGGTCCTGGTGGTTCGGTCGCCGATGACGGCAGGCCAAGCGACGGGACTATTGCTCATTACACTGAACGTGCACTAAATGGGGTCGGTATGATTATTGTAGAGCATACCTATGTTGCAAAGACGGGGAAAGCGCACAGAGGGCAATTGGGCATCGATAACGATGACGCAGTGCCTAGGTTTGCAGAACTTGCAAACGCTATAAATTCGGGAGGTGCCGTAGCAGTTATCCAGTTGAATCACGCGGGAGCTGCGGCCAATACCGAAGTCACTGGTTCCATGCCATTGGGACCATCAGCGACTCCCATCCCAGGGCGTACCCAGGTCCCGACTGCCATGACGGCGGATGATATCGCTCAGACTATTCAGCACTTCGTTTTGGCTGGACTACGAGCCAAAAAAGCAGGGTTCCGAGCCATAGAAATTCATGCGGCGCATGGCTATCTTCTTAATCAGTTTCTGTCGCCCCTTACGAACAAAAGGACAGACGAGTATGGTGGAAGTCTATCAAACCGAGCACGATTCTTGTTAGAAGTAGTTAGAGCAGTTAAGGAATCTGTGGGTGAAGAGTTCCCCCTATTCGTGCGTCTTGGATGTGTGGATGGTATAGAAGGCGGAATTGTTCCCGAAGATGCCGCTTTAGTGGCGACCATGTTACAAAGTGAAGGCGTTTCACTCATAGACGTTTCAGGTGCATTTGCAGGTTCCCGTCCCAAAGAGGCGCCTCCTGGTTACTATGTGCCAGCTGCCGCTTTGGTAAAGGGCCGCGTTGATATCCCGGTTCTGGTCACAGGGGGCATAACCGATCCTAAGTTTGCCGAAGAAGTCTTGCAGGAGGGGAAGGCCGATTTGATTGGAATTGGAAGGGCCCTATTGAGAGACTCGAAATGGGTGGTTAAGGCAAAAGAGGTGCTCGGGTGCAAAACCGACTGACCAGATCCGGAGTAATTGGATCCGAAGTAATTATTCGAGACGAAGTTGAGACCGATTACTAGCTGGCGGGGAGGACGGGAGTCTGCAATGTTAGCTGGCGAAGCAGAAAGTGAAGCAGAAAGTGCCGTCCCCCTTGCTTCGGGGGGGGAGAACATGAGTTATCCGCGTATGGTTATAGATACTGAGAAGATTGAGCATAATGCTCGGGTGGTTAGTGACCTTGCGAGTGAGTATGGGATAAGGATTGTAGGGATAGCCAAAGGGACATGTGCACATCCGGCGGTGGTAGAGGCTATGGTTGCAGGTGGGGTAAAGGCTATAGGTGACTCGAGGATAGAGAATCTGCGCAGAGTCAGAGAGTCTGGCTATGGTGGAGAGACGGTCCTTATTAGGGCTCCTGGCTATTCTCGGTGTGCTGAGGCAGTTAAATATGCAGATACTAGTCTTAACAGTGAGATTACGACTGTAATGAGGCTAGGCGAAGAAGCTACGAGGATAGGTAAGGTCCACAAGGTTATTCTCATGATAGACCTAGGCGATTTGCGGGAAGGCGTATTGCCGGATAAGGCTCCTCAGGTTGCCAGAGAAATGACGAATCTACCTGGTATCGAGCTGGTTGGAGTAGGTGTTAATTGGGGCTGTTTCGGAGGTGTGATACCTACAAAGGAGAAGATGAGCCTTCTCATCCGTTTAAAGAAACAGATCGAAGATGCGACAGGGCTAACTATGTCACGGGTCTCAGGTGGTTCTTCGACCAATATGAAAATGTTGTTAGATGGCGATATACCTGACGGTGTGACAGAATTGCGCATCGGCGAAGCCATTCTTCTTGGGTTGGAGGCGGTTCGCAGAGAACATGTGCCTGGTTGTTATCAAGATGCTTTCTTGCTACAGGCTGAAGTTATCGAGGTACAAAGCAAACCCTCAAAGCCCTTTGGTGAAATTGGGCAGGATGCCTTCGGCAACGTACCTGTTTTTCAAGATCGAGGCATAAGAAGAAGAGCCCTTTTAGCAGTAGGGCGCCAAGACATAGAGCCCGACGGACTTTCTCCCCTCACAAGAGGGGTTGAAATCCTCGGAGCATCATCAGACCACCTAGTATGCGACATAGAAGACGCCGAAGAACCAATCTCTACAGGCGACATACTCACATTCGTAATGGCATACGGTGCGCTCCTAAAAGCAAGCACCTCCCCCTACGTCAAAAAGCAGACACTGTGAAGCAAGGGGGACGGTTCTTTTTGCTTCAGATCGCTGGAAACCAGTCTAGGAGTTAGCGGATATGACAGGGGGACGGCTCTTTGTCCCCATACCCGGTGCACAAAAGCCATCCCCTGGTTCCATCTGTTTCTCAATGGCACCCAACGCTACGCTTCGTCCTGCGCCGCTAGAACAGTTCGATTAGTTCGTCGATAAGCGACCCTACATATTCAACCGCCGAACGGATCGGTTCTGGGCTGGTCATATCTACTCCAGCGAGTTGGGCCAGTTCTAGAGGCTTCTTAGTGCCGCCAAGTTTGAGGACTTCCACCCAACGCTCAGCGGCAGGGGCCCCCTCTTTCTGAATGGCTTGTGCAACCTGCGTACCAATGGTGAGACCAGCCGAGTACGTATACGGGTAAAGGCCACGGTAATAATGAGCCTGGCGCATCCAGACCAATTGTGCCCCCTCATCGATTACCACCTCTTCACCCCAGAAGTCCTCGAGTATCTCTTCCTGCAGTTTGTTGAGCACGTTTGCAGTTATCGGCTTGCCCTTCTCCGCTAGGGGATACGCTCTTCTCTGCAGTTCACCTTCGATCAAGTGTCTGACGAAGTTGTGATGGTAACTCTTCAGAAACTCCATGAGAATCCATCTGCGGGTTCTTTTGTCCGTTGTTCGAGAAAGGATGTAGTTTCCAACAAGCGCTTCGTTTATCGTCGAAGGCGCCTCTATGAAAAACATGGTTGGCCTTGTGTTACCATATCTCTGGTATCTCTGAGAAAGCACACCTTGACCCGCGTGGCCTAGTTCGTGGGCTATGGTAAGGACTTCTCTAAGGTTATTGTGCCATCTTGTGCTGATGTATGGATGAACACCATAGACCGAACTGCAGAAAGAACCCGTTCTCTTGCCTGCATTGTCCGCTCGGTCGATCCAACGACTACTGAGAGCCTCTTTCATGATCTCCGTGTATTCGGGTCCTAGAACCGAGAGTCCGTTTATGATCATCTCCGACGCCTCTTCCCACGTCGTCTTGGGATTGAACTCAGGATCAAGCGGTGCTTCTATGTCACAGTAGAGCATCTTGTCCAACTTAAGGATATCTTTTCTCAGCCTTGCGTACTTTCGCATATGAGGAGCAAGTTCTCTTAAGATGATGTCATGGAGATTGTTGTATATGTCTATTGTGACCTCCTGGCGATCTAACAGCATGTGTATGGCTGATTCGTAACGTCTGAGGTTTGCCATAGTTACATTCTTCTTCACTTCTGTTCCCCAGGTAGCGCCGTAAGTATTCTGATACTGCTTGAGGACTCGTGTTGTCTCTGAATAGGCATTGCGTCTAAGTACGATATCGGCGGCCGTTTCGTACCTGCCCATCGACATTGGAAACAGATTTCCCTTGCTATCTGCTACGGGTTCGAAGGACATATCTGCGGTACGGGAGGTCTCATATATTGTCCCGGGTGCGCTAAGAACTTCACCTAAGGCTGCAAGTGAGGCCTCGGTTTCAGGATAGAGCCGATGCGGTTTGCTTTCTATCATCTTTTCTATCATGATGCGGAAAGGCTCAAGCCCTGGTTCTTCCTCCAAATACCTTTCAAGTGTTCCGTTCGGCAGACTAAGAGCCTCTGACCTAATAAATGACATTTGCGCACCTATTTTCGTTGATAGAGCCGAAACCCGCCCGGCCATTTCTTGATATTGTGGATTTGTTCCGTCAGACGAAAGGTGCAAAGAGCCGTACGCTGCTACTTTTGCAAGACGTATAAGCAGGTTTTCCTGGGCCTCCAAACACTCAAGAAGTACCTTGGGCCCCTCTCCAAGTCTTCCCTTGAAGACTGTGACTGTTCCAATTAGGTTTTCTACTTCCTTGAGTTCTTTTTCCCAGTCCTCTTTGGTAGGGAAAATATCTTCTAACCTCCACGTTTCTTCTAATGGTACTTCAGATCGTAGAATCTGTTTACTCATCTTTCACCCTCCACATTAAAATTTGTTCTTGTTGGTTTGTGCCTTTGGCGGTGTTTGCACCGTCCTTTCTCAGCCCATTGACTTACTGCCTACTAACCCACTTTCCGTAGACCTCAATCTCTTCCTCAATCTCTTTAGGTTTGTGGTCTCTCAAATCCCAAAGTCGCGATGGAGGTCTACGTCAATGAAACACTGCGCCACGAGATATTTCAATATGCGAACCTTTGACTCCTTCTTTTTCTTGCCATAGGCACAATCTGCTTTGGACAAACCTTGCCGAGTTGTATGTGAGGCTTCAAAGAGTTCAGAAGACCCCTCAGTAACCCGTAGTTCCTAGTGTTTCTTCTTGCCCCTACGTACTTCCAAAGTTCATGTTGAGTGTATATAATTAGCTGACTGCGATATAATTAGGTTACTGCGATTTGTATGTGTACCATGGTACTGTTTGAGAGGGGTTATGATATTGATTCTGCCTGTCCTAAGGATCGGGGATCGTGTGGCTCGTTATCCATTTGTGCAGGGTGGAATGGCTGTTAGAGTGTCGACGGGTCGTCTGGCTGCTGCTGTAGCAGCTGCTGGCGGCGTAGGTACTATTGCAGGAACGGGTATGTCGTGTGACGAACTGCGATCTGAGATCCGCTATGCGAGAAGTCAAACTGACGGGATTATAGGAGTGAATGTGCTTTTTGCCATTAGAGAGTTCGCTGTTCTTGTGCATACGGCCATCGAGGAAAAGGTCGATTTCATAGTTTCAGGTGCTGGGTTTTCGAGAGATATGTTTCGGTGGGGAAAAGAATCAGGTACGAACATTATATCCATTGTGTCTTCAGGCAGACTTGCCGCTGCTGCAACGCGCCTAGGTGCTGCTGCTATCGTTGCCGAAGGTGGAGAGGCAGGGGGACATCTTGGCACATTTCGTCCTCTCAAGGAGGTTTTCCAGGAGGTCCGGGAAGCGACGGACCTGCCTGTCATTGCTGCAGGCGGAATCGTCACCGGAGAAGAAGCAGCAGAGTATTTTAGGTTGGGGGCAGATGGCGTTCAACTCGGCACGCGTTTCGTCGCTAGCGACGAATGTGCTGCTGCTGATACTTTCAAAAAAGCGCATCTCAATGTGAAGGAAGAAGATATAATCATAATCCAAAGCCCTGTCGGCATGCCCGGGAGGGTCATTAGGAACCGCTTTACTGATAGCCTGCAAGGAGTCGAGCCTCATGAAAGACTCAACTGCCAGGGTTGTCTGAAGCATTGTTCACGTCAATACTGCATTTTGGAAGAACTTGCTTTGGCGCAACAAGGCGATATTGAAAACGGAGTGCTGTTTACCGGCACCGGAGCGATGCGCATTTCCGAGATAAAGCCTGCAGCGGAGATAGTTTCCGAACTCGTAGAAGGAGCGCTAAAAGCGATCAATAACCCTGGCTGAATGAGCATAAACCAAGTCATATACCAAGTGTAGATATGATCCTACTCTCAGAAGCCATGAAGAAAACAACGAACCCTAGACCTGCTTTTCAAATAGGTCTAGGGTTCAAAAGATTGTGCGTTCCGCAGTTACACTGATCCTACCGCATCGGAGGATCTTCATCAGACGATTCGGTTTTCTGAGCACCCTGGTTCTCGCTCGTTTCCTCGTGAACCTCCTGGTCTGACTCTACACTATGCTCTTTTTCCTTTTCTTCGGTAGTTTCATCAAGCACTTCAGCAACCAAAGATGAAGAAGAAGGATAATCGCTCCCGCGTTGTCCCTGCTTATAAAGGCGTTCTGAAAGGATGAAGGAGCCTACTATCGCCATCAGCAATGTGGCTAGACCTGCTTTTCTAAAAAACGGAGAGAGTTCGTCGGTACCTTGCTTTGCATACGTTTCAAGCGGCCCTACCAGGACTATTGCTCCTGAGATTGCTTCTCCTGTTCGCCACGGAGCCGATATAGCTATTTGCCCTTTCCCGGCCAACGGCATCTTAAACGAGCCGATCTCACCTTCTTGCATCGTAGTGGAGAGCGACTTTTCCTCGATATTCTGCCCGATCAATGAGCCTTCTTCGGATGAGTCAACAACGATTGCACCTTCGGAATCGGTGAGAAGAACGCGCAGACCGGTATTGTAGAATATCCAGCTGGCCAATTCCAAGCTATCCTCATCGGTTGGCGAAATGTTTAGCTCTGCCAGCGGTGACACCAATTGCTCAATAGTATACTTAACCTGCTCGATGGAGTAATCAAGGAAATAAGAGCGAATCATCCGGGTCTCGAGAAAACCCATCGCAGACACCAATACCAAGCTGAACACTACCAGAACTGTCATAATCTTAGATTTTGAAAGCATGATTTAATGATCACGACCCCTTTCTGAAACTCAAAAACTGCAGCTATGCTGTGGCGTAACGCGAAAATGATCGCGTTGCCTGCCGAAAGTCTGACCCAAATACCATTCTACCCGTTCTTTCAGGGCTAACCATTATTATCTCACTTATCTTCTTACTTTGCATGCCAAAGAAGATTTTACGTTTCCGCAAAAAATCGTTAGTGGTGGATAAATATGAGGTTCAGGGTGTGGAAAACCCTTAGACAGAGGCTTCACCCTCTCCCACGAAGCATAGCTTTAAATTCGCTTAAGCTTTTCCCCGGGAAAATTACCATCCTGTTCAAAGTCATAGGAGAAGAGTCTTGATATACAAACCCCGGATTTACGGTAAATCCCAATTTATAGCCTTGCACGAGTGCCTCATTAACTATCTTCGCGTTGAACTGTCCATAAGGGTATGCTATGCTTAGCACCTTGGGCATTCCTATCTTTTCAAAGAAGCTATCCATATCTCTAAAGTCTTTTGAAAGCTCATTCTCATCCATTTCAACAAATGCCGATTTTTTGTCCTTTACAAAGTAATGGGCGTTAAATGTGTGGCTTCCAAACTCAATAAAGCCGCTTTTTGACATTTCGCGTATTTCATCAACTGAAAGCATGGCAAGAGTGCCTTTTTCTTGCGGCGTAGTTCTTACAGCGCTTCCTATAATAAATACAACTCCATGCAGGCCGTATTCTTCAAGTATAGGGTAAACATATGTATAAGCAGATTCATATCCGTCATCAAAGGTAATTAAAACAGTGCGCTTAGGAAGCCGCGTTTTAGAGTAAAGGAAGCTTTCCATATCACTCAAAGTAGCTGCATAGTAACCATTGTCATGCAGATATTTCATCTGCTCTTTAAATTCTGAAGCGGAGATTATAGCTCCATTGTTTACCTTGGCCGCCTCTTCGTCAGAGACAATGTGATGATAGCAAAGTACCACTACATGCCTTTTAGCATTGCTTCGCACAGCAAGTGCAGAGAAAGTCAAAATAAACAGAAAGAAAAGCAAGATGAGCATCTTTTTGTGCGATAAACTCCTTAAAATATCCATTATAGTAATTCTTCCATTCTCCGAAATAAATTTTGGACCTTTGGCTCCGGCGCTGTTAAGGATAGTAAGCGTATCATTACTTTCCCCCAGTATTTTAACAAGAATATCGCTATTGTCAGGCATAAAGCCGCACGATTTCGGCGTATCGCTACAAAGGTATAGTTATTATGATACAAGGGTTTCCGTAATCAGCCCTTTTCCACAGGTACCCATACTAGTGCCAAAGGTTCTACCGATATATCTTTCTTAAAGGGTCTTACCACGTATACTTCCAAAACCTCATTCAAAGGATCTAGAGTGCTAGACAGTTTTTCTGTTTCTTCGATGAGTTCTTCTTCCAAAGCATGAAGTTCATCGATATATCTTCTCAAGGTTTCCTCGCTGCGTTCCACATCGCTCTTTTCTTTCGCGTATCGGTTGGCGCCTCTGGCAGTTGTGGTTGCCCTATCTAGCGTGGATGAGCTAAGTTTCTTGTTTCCTAGGAACGATGACAGCAAGGTGGCTCCGGCTGATATGGCAGTTTGTTTCTGCTGGTGCTTCGCCTGTAATTTCTCGCGGGAGACCGCGTCTTCGGCTCTTGCTACTTTGGACTGCGCAGACTGAATCTTGGTGGCGTATTTCTTCCTGAGAGACTCTATTGCATCGTCTCTTTTCTCCCTAAAGGCTTGTTCTAGTCTGATGCGGAAATCCCGTTCCGATTCAGTTGGGTTCGAAAATACCTTTAGAGTAGGGCTCATGAGGATCTCTAGTTGCTGCGTTCTATAGAGCCAGTCAGCTAAGTCTTTTGCCCATGTAGAGTAGTTTTTGGCCGCAGCGGCCCATTGCGGAACCGGAGCGAAGGCGATGCCTGGTGTAGGAGACAAGCCGAGTTCCGAAGCATCGATGCATAGATCGATGGCTTGTTCCCAGTTTATTCTCTGGCTACTTGGATCAAACGGCGCGGCCAAAGCCAAGCTTTTATCGAAGTCTATCCTTGTTTTTGTATCTCTAAAACCAACACGTGCCTTTCCCAATACCATAGGCTGGTAAATGAAACGATCGATAGATTCGCTGCTACGAAGTGGGACAAAACGCTGTGTTATGTTTGGAGGTAAAACTGGAGCCTCTGTATCTTTAGGTACAACGTGCTCGGCTTGGTTGTAAGAAACTGATCTAGGAGTCTCTACGGGCCGCATTCGGCTAGGTTCTTCTTGATAGGTGCTTTTATAGATATCCGAAGACACATCCGGTGTTTTTGCCTGCGCCGACAGCTGCACGATTTGGTTACGAGTCAAGGGACCTCTTAGATAGGACATGGCCCAGCGGGTCTCAAATATGGTAGGTGCCGCGTCGTGTACGTTATTCATCAAGAAAACCCTTTGCCCCAAACTTGAAATAATCCGCTCTAGTTGTTGCCTGCTGATCTCCATGTTCTGAGCTGCTGCAGCTCCTTGTAAGCCATCTAAGACTCGCATCTTGTCTCGTTCAGTCTGTAACCTGCCTATGAACCAGGTGCCTGTATTAGATAGGCCTTTGTAATCAAGGTCTACTGGGTTTTGTGTCGTGAGCAGCACCCCTAGCCCAAATGCTCGGGCTTGCTTAAGAAGAGTCAAAAGGGGCGCCTTTGAAGGAGGCGCAGCTACAGGCGGGAAATACCCTGCGATCTCGTCCATGTACAAGATGGCTCGGAGGCTGGTCGTTCCCGACTGTACCCGAGTCCAGCTTAAAACCTGATTTAGGAGCAAGGTTACGAAGAACATCCTTTCAGCATCATTTAGGTGAGATATAGAGAAGATGGATACCTTAGGTTTCCCTGAAGGAGTGTACAAAATATTGTCTATGTCCAAAGACTCACCTTGCATCCAAGCTGCAAACCCGGGCGCGGCGAGAAGGTTATTGAGTTGTATTGCCAATTTGAAACGCTCATCTGCTGGAAAGAACGATTCAAGGCTTACTACGCCTATTTGAGCAAATGGGGGGGAAGTTATTTGCTGAATAAGGGAGGGCAGATCCAGATCTATGCCCTGCCGCCATGATTCATACAAAATAGTGGAAAGCAAGATGTGTTCACGGCTCTTGATTGGGTCAGATACGATCCCCAGTAACGCTAACAGGCTGTTTGCGGTCCCTGTAACCTGTTCAGTTAGAAGCTCCGTGTCTTGTATGATCGTCTCAGGAGGAGCTGAGAATGACTTCACAATGGAAACAGGGACCCCCGCAGTGCTGCCTGGAGTATATATGACAAACTCAGCTGATTCCTTAAGACGCCTTATCCGCTCTCCGTCTTGTCCCCATGCTGCCAGACCTTCCCGCCAAAGCTGTGCTTGGGCGGCGGCATATTCTTCGGGTGAGAGATTCTTTCTTCGAGCATCATCTTCATTTATCCAAGGGCGAAAATCCTCGGGTCTTAGCTCAGGAAATGTTAAAAGAAGGTTCCCCATGTCTCCTTTTGGATCGATGACGATAGATGGGATGCCGTCGATCGCTGCTTCCTCTAGCAAAGTGATGCATAATCCTGTTTTGCCGCTTCCTGTCATACCAACGCAGACTCCGTGTGTAACCAGGTCTTTCGAGTCATAAAGGACCAAACCCTCTTGGCGTTGCTTTGCTTCCAAATCATATGGTCGGCCTAAGTAGAAAACGCCTAACTTTTCAAAGGGATGCATCTCATCAGCTCCTCTCAAGCCTTGTGTCTCCGACATCCAAAGGAGTTAAGAAACCCCGTCTATCACGTCTTGCATGCTGTATAATCCCGGACCCTTTCCGATGAGGAATTGCGCTGCCGATAAAGCACCGTAACCAAAGACATCCCTAGATATGGCAGTATGGCTGATTTCAATCACTTCACCTTGACCTGCAAATATGACGTCATGGACGCCAACTATCGCGCCTCCGCGCACGGAATGAATCCCGATTTCATCGTGGCTTCTCGTTCCAGAGCTAGGGCTTCTTCCGTAGACGTAGCGCATATCCCCGCCAAGACTCTGGTTAATGGCGTCGGCGATCATGAGCGCTGTGCCGCTAGGCGCATCGTGTTTCTGGTTGTGGTGCTTTTCAACTATCTCAATGTCAAAAGAGTCACCAAGCACTGTTGAGGCCTTGGTAACTAACGAAATTAGCAGATTTACCCCTAAAGACATGTTCGCAGACATAAGTATGGGTATTTGCTCCGAAGCCTTAGATATCGCATCTACCTCGTAAGGGGTGAAGCCTGTTGTACATATCACTAGTGGAATGTGCTGTGATGTAGCGAATCTCAATAGGTTTTCAATGCAACTATGATGCGAGAAATCGATAATAACATCGGGCGTTTTTTCTACGGGCAGTTTGTCGAGAACCTCGTCAAAAGAGGAATACACTGGATAAGAGTTCTTGATTCTCGAAAAGTCCAGATCAACTCCACACACGATCTCAAAGGCAGCATTGGGTTCTTGGGATTCGCCAGCTAGTCTCGTAATGACTTGTCCCATTTTCCCATTGCATCCATGTAGGAGTATTTTCAAAATATACACCTCCATCTCCATTTGGTTACGCTCACTTTATTTACTTTACTTCCCCGATACAGTGACCCCCGATGCTGCTACGTAGGGTAGAATGCTAAAACCAAAGTCGGTTCTTTCGCTAGAGACCGCTCTTACGTCCATGAGCAGATCGGCCATATTCCCCGATATCATCGCCTCGGTTATAGGATAAGAGATTTTTCCGTTTTCTATGAGGTAGCTGTTCTTGGCTACACCCGAGAAGTCGCCGCTGTCAGCAGGTGTTCCTCCGGAAAATCTGGTGAGAAGCACGCCTTTTTCCACCGACTTTACCATATCATCGAAGAGTGTTTTACCTGGCTCTATCACGAATGCTTCGCCATCATTTACGCTTCTTTTCAGTCCTGTCTTTTTCGAACCATATAGGCTAAGAAGGAATGTGTTCAGAATTCCGTCGTCAATGATTGTGCTGTTTTGAGCGGCATATCCGTCTCTTGTCACAAAATAGCCGTCACAGATCTCATCGGATACAGGACGTGAATGTACGGTCAGAATAGGGCTTGCGACTTGCGAATGGAGTTTGTCTTTGTAAATACTAGTTCCACCTATAAGAGCGCTATCTGACAAGGATTCTGTTAGGAAGTACAAGATGTCTTGGAAACATTGGGGGGTGATTATTACGTCGCCCACGAATTTTCCTTGCAAGGGTTTGGCATAAATGTGTTCAACTGATTGCCTGAGAAGTGTGTCTAGGAAAGTAGAATCAAGGAAACGGTTTTCAAGATCTCTAAGCGAACATCCGGTGTAGTTAAACGACGAGACCTTGTCTCCTTCTTTGGATGAGAACATAAACACACAATGGTAGACTCCGTTGCTAGAGACGAAATCTACGCCGTTGGAGTTCACGAAGCACTCTTTTTGATGAGTGAAATCCACATAAGACTGCATGATTCTTACTTGAGGGTACCTAGATTCTACCTCACCGAGGAATTCTTTTATCCTCAGATGCATCTTATCCAGATCAGGCGAGTCGTAGCCCGCCGAAAACTCTTCTGGAGGCTGATATTCGGCAATATCATACGCTTCGTCAGGAGCAGACGCGTCGGCTATTGCAAGAACTTCCTGTGCTGCTTGCTCCAACGAGGATACGTCTGACTTGTTTATGGAGGAAGAACCCTTTTTGTGGTCTCGAATAGCCGTGAGACTCACCGAAGTGTCAAAGGTAGTTCTCAGCAAAGTGATTTCACCCAACTCGAGATTCATTTCGTGTTTATCAACTAGGGTAGATCTGCACTGAGCCTTATATGCGCCAGCCTTAAGTAGAGAGTTGAGACCGTTCTTAGCGATGTTCCTTACATCTTCCATGTTTACCTGCCTCCTATGTTAATCTTGCATTTGATGGCGGGTCCGCCCATCCCTACAGGTATAGGCTGTTTCTTTCCGCACATTCCGCTGCTAGTCCAGTGGGTGTTTTCTGAGACCATAGTCGCGGTTTGAAGAACGTCGAATGCTATTCCTGATATAGTTGTGTCTTTGATAGCTTTGGTGATCTTGCCGTTTTTGATTTTGTATCCAAGCGTGATGGCGAACATGAACTCGCTCGTCGAGTCGGCTTGACCATTCCCTGGTTTTACGAGGTAGTATCCGTCGTCAATTGATGCGATCATATCTTCGAGCCTATCTTTGCCAGGCAAGATCGCAGTGTTTCTCATACGTATCAAAGGCTCATCGGAGAACTGAAACGCGCGAGCGTTTCCTTTTGGCGATACCCCAAATGACACTGCACTTTCTTTATTGTGAAGATACTCCTTCAAGACTCCTTTTTCGATTATGACTGCGTCTTCTGCTTTTGTGCCTTCATCATCTATGAACACTGGTACGGGGCATAATTTGCCATCAAAGGAGTTGGCGAAATCGACTAGCGTGATAAGTGGGCTTGCCACTTGTTTTCCGATTTTGTTGCCTGCAACGGAACCGCCTAAGACCATGTCTGCCTCTACGGTATGACCTATTGCTTCGTGCGCAAGGATTCCCGCAAGTTCTGCGTCAAGTACGCACGTCGCTACACCTGCGTCGGGGTAGACCCCTTCGCTTTTTTTGACAAGATCTTGGTATTGTTGCTCGAGTTCGTCGAAAAGGTCGTCAGGGGAAGTAAGTACATCCTCAAACTGTCCGAAACCTCCGTAGGGTCTGTAAAACTCTATCGGTTCCCCGTCTTTTATCACTGACATAAGCACTAATACATATGCTCTAGGGATCATGGAATGAGAAAATGATCCGTCAGATGTCACAAGAGTCTTTTCCATATCAAGCGTGTTGATGGTGACAACTCTGCTTGCTAGTTCAGGATAGATGCGTTCTATGTGATCGTCTAGTTCTTTTGCGAATTCGAACAGATCTTTCTGCGCAAGTCGAGGCTTTTTCGTCGAGAAGTCGTTTTCAGAGTTCCACGGAACCGACGGTAATGGCCGTCTGCCTTTGTTTTCCCTCGCGTCCAGAAAGAGAGCGTTCTGTGTGGCGCTTTGTATCACAGATTTCACCGCGTCATCACTGAGTTCAGGGTTGGACGCAAAACCCCATGAACCCCTGCTGTACGCTCTTGCAGATACCCCGCTATTTGACGAGTGTGAGTTTTCTACATTGTGGCCCTTTACGAAAGAAATTCTGGTAGACCGGTTTTCCTGTATCCTTAGTTCAGTATACGTTTTGAAGAAATCCTGATAACGCGTTAAGTCTAAGTTTTTCAAAAATGTCCCTCCTCATAGGATCTAATGCGGCATTTGAAGTCTGCATAGTTGTCGTGGGAATTTACTCAATGCCTGCCCCTCTTTTGCATATGGTTCATCGACCATAGCAAATAGCAATCCGTTCATCTGGCGAACTCTCGAAAGGATTCTTCACATATCATGGATAAACCTCTTTTTGTGAAGCAGCGGGGACGGCACTTTTTGCTTCACTTTTTGCTTCAAGACGTCAAGACGTTCAGATGTCCAGAGCGCAGCTCTTGTATCTTGTCGAACAATCTAGGGGGTGTCTAGATGGAGAAACCTATATCAAAGCGTCTGGTATATCGTGGAAGAGTGCTTTCTGTAAGAGTAGATACGGTCTTGACCGAGAAGGGGCGCGAAACTACAAGGGAGATCGTTGACAGGCCCGATACTGTATCTATAGTAGCTCTCGACAACGATGCCAATATTTTGCTTGTGCGACAATATCGATATGCAATTGCGAAATACACACTCGAAATACCCGCAGGGGTAATCGATCCGGGAGAAACTCCAGAACAAGCTGCAAGGAGAGAACTGAGGGAAGAAACCGGATACGATCCCAATTCCCTCACACGCCTTTACTCATATTGGCCTGCCATTGGCTATTCGACCGAGCGTATGACGATATTCCTTGCAACCGGCCTTCGGTACGCCCCATTGGAAGGTGACGAAGAAGAATTACACCTTGAGCGCCTTCAGTTTGCCCATGTAAGAGATAAGGTGTTTTACTGCGCGGATTTTGAAGAACCATTATTCGAAGACGCCAAAAGCGCGATCGGAGTACTTTTGGCTGCACGATATCTAGAAGAGCACTCCTACATTCACTAAGCGGCCAAATAAAACCCCGGGGAAAAATCCCCGGGGGAGTTGGCGCTACCCGGCGGTCCTCCCGCTGGGATTGGAGGCGCCGAGCAGCACTGGTTCGTCAGACACGGCACCACCTCCTTTCTAAAGATATTATACTATCTGCAGAGAAGAAAATCCTCCTTTTACTTTGGATATTACCTGAGTTAAATTGCGAACGTGCCTCGGGAACAATATACTGATATAGAACAAAGAAATACAGATCTAAAGGTCATGAGAAGGTCATAAGAAGCCATAGGTTCCATAAGCATTTGAGAGCCTTAACTTGACCGGCCGATCTAAATACCCAAATATGTGCCAACGTATCAGGCCCGGCTGCTTTCAAATCAACGCAAAGGATATTACTTGGGCGATCAAGTAGGCGGTCAACTAGGCGCTCAACTGGGCGATCAACCATGATCTCTATTAAAAAGGGGCGACTCAAAATGGCGGACCAAAAGGTATTACTTGTAGATGCCAACTCCCTCGCAAATCGCGCTTTCTACGCGCTTCCTCCACTTTCGACAGTAAACGGAGTCCCTACAGGCGCGGTGTACGGATTTCTTACCATGCTCTTGAAACTCATTGACGAAACCAAACCCGGTTATATACTGTGCGCTTTCGACCATCCTACGCCAACTTTTAGGCACGAAGAATTCGAAGAGTACAAAGGAACAAGAAAGCCGAGCCCAGAGGAGTTCATAGAACAGATACCTTTGCTTAAAGAAGCGTTATCCGTTCTTGACATGCCTATCATCGAATTACCAGGCTACGAAGCCGATGACATAATAGGGACCTTGGCCTGCACTTACAGTAAAAACGGATTTCCTGTGACAATCCTCTCAGGCGATAAGGATTGTCTGCAGCTGGTTGGGGACAACCGGGAAGTAGTGATCTTTGTGCGAGGAATTTCTGAAACCAAAGAATACGATAGAGATGCCGTAATAAAAGACATGGGGGTTTCCCCTGAGCAAGTTCCTGATTTCAAAGGGCTAGCTGGGGATCCATCCGACAACATCCCAGGTGTGAAAGGAATTGGTCCGAAAACGGCAGTAAAACTGTTACAGGAATACGGCACATTGGAGAACATATACGCGAACATAGACAAAGTCACCCCCAAGCGAGTGCAAACTCTCTTGAGAGAACACAAGGATGCCGCATTCCTGTCAAAGAGACTAGCTACCATCGTGTGCAATGCCCCCTGCAAGGTCGAGCCAGATCAGGCCAAATGGGAAGGCCTCGATGCAGCAAAGGTAAGACAGTATTTCGAGAATATGGAGTTCCGCAGTTTGCTAAAAAGGCTTGCGGATTATGAGCGTAAAGACCCCCAGGGACCAGATGCTGATTCCCAAAGGACTAGTTCCCGAGATGTTCCAGGTATGCTGCATGAGGAAGAAGAACCAAACGACGTGCCGGCTGGGTTTTACCTGGTAGATGAGGAAGAGAAGCTGGAAAAACTCGCAAAGCGCATTGCCCAAACTAGACAGATTTCTCTGTATGCAGGACCCTACGGTACAGAAACTTCCAGTTTGGCCAGTTTTTCGTGGCCAGAAATTCTAGGCGTTTCAGATGGTGATAAACCATATCTTGTAGATTTCGGAGCGCACCTCCTGGGTTCCAAAATGGGGACGCCCATGGGAAGACCGCTTGACCTGGTAGATCCCAACTATCAAGATTTGATGTGGAAATATATGGGCCCCATATTAGAGGATCCTAACGTTAGAAAAGTAGGTTTCAACCAAAAATGGCCAATCACCATATCGATCCATAGAGGGCTTGACGTGAAGGGGCTCGAATTTGACGCAATGGTAGCAGCTTATTTGCTCGATCCAACGAGGACTACGTACAGACTCGACGATCTGGCGAAAAACTATCTTGGAGAAGATCTCCCGAACTCCTTTGACGATTTCTCCAAAAGCACCAGGGATAGTCGAGAGGCTCACGATGCAAATAGGGAGCATCTGGCCAAAGGTGCCTTTTTTGCAACTTGTCTGGTTCCTCACATGCGAAAGGAGCTAGAAGAGAACTCGCTTCTAAACTTAGCCCTGGATGTGGAGTTTCCTCTTATTAATGTATTGGCTGATATGGAGGCCACGGGACTTGGGGTAGACCTGGAGAAAGGTAAGGCCATTCGCTCAGAATTTGCCATGAAACTGGACGAAATCCAAAGCCAAGCATATGAAATAGCGGGAGAAGAGTTCAATTTGGATTCACCAAAGCAGGTCAGCCATGTACTGTTCGAAAAACTGAATCTGCCTCCGGTGAAGAAGACAAAAACAGGATACTCGACCGACGCAGAAGTACTAGAGACTCTGAGCGCGATTCACCCCTTGCCTGCAAAAATATTAGAATACAGACACTACTCCAAACTTAAGTCTACCTATCTAGATGTACTAGAAACTGTAATAAACCCGAACACAGGCAGAATACACTCTACATTCCATCAGGCTGTGACGGCTACCGGGAGGCTATCAAGTTCAGAACCAAATCTTCAGAACATCCCTGTGAAAGATGAAGATGGTAAGTCAATAAGAAGCATATTTGTTCCTGCGCCAGGGAACCTATTTCTGGCGTCTGACTATTCGCAAATTGAGCTTAGAATCATGGCACATATGTCACAAGACCCTTCGCTTATCTTGGCATTTAGAAACAATGAGGACATCCACAGGAGAACTGCCGCAGAAATATTCGGCTGCCCTCTTGAGGAAGTTACGCCCGAATTAAGAAGCAAAGCGAAAGCAGTCAACTTTGGAATAATATACGGCATATCAGACTTTGGTCTAGCGCGCAACGCAGGAGTATCAAGAGAAGAAGCCCGCCAGTTCATAGATACTTACTTTCAGAGATATCCTAGAGTCAAGGAATATATGGAAAGAGCCATAAGCGAAGCCAAAAGGACGGGGTATGTTACCACAATCCTTGGCAGGCGAAGGCCAATACCAGAGATCAATTCTAGAAACAACATAGTCAGAAGGGCTGCAGAGAGAACTGCAATAAATACTCCAATTCAAGGCAGTGCCGCGGATATAATAAAGTTGGCAATGGTTAGAATTCATAAGCGTTTCGATGAAGAAGGTCTTAGTTCTAAGATGGTGCTTCAGGTCCATGACGAGCTCATCTTCGAGATCCCACCTTCTGAAGAGAAAATCGTGAGAAAGATCGTAGAGACGGAAATGGAAGGGGCAATTGAACTTAAAGTGCCTTTAACAGTTCAGATTGATGTGGGGAGAAGTTGGGATGAGGTCTAGTTCAGGTTGCCAAAGTGTACCTACAGGTCCGGATCGACCCTCCGGGCTATATGTAATCGGGCTTACCGGCGGCATAGCCAGCGGCAAGACCACTGTGTCTGATTACCTTAAAAGCCTAGGAGTGTGTGTCATAGATGCAGATGAAGTAGCCCACGAGGTAACTTCGCCGGGTTCAGCCGGATTCAAAGAAATCATTGAGGAGTTTGGAGAAGACCTTCTTACAGCCGAAGGAAATCTCAACCGCAAGAAACTTGGAGAAATCGTTTTCAGCGACAAGGAAGCTCTTTCAAAGCTCAACGCCATAGTCCATCCGTTGGTCATAGAAAATATCAGGCAGATGCTGGTAAAAATTGAGTGTAGCCCGTGCGTTGTTTTGGATGTCCCCTTGCTGTTTGAATCGGGCATGGACGACCTATGCGACGAGGTCTGGGTTGTAGCGGTAGACGAGGATACTCAGGTGAAGAGGCTGATGGAAAGAGACGGATATAACCTTGACGAAGCAACAAGGAGAGTCAACGCTCAGATGCCTCTTGAGGAAAAGGTTAGGCGTGCCCACAGGGTATTAGACAACACAGGCACTATCGAAGAAACAAAGCGGCAAGTTGACGAACTTTTCGAAGGTGTAATGCAGACAATACAGAAGTCAGAACGCGTGAAGAATTGGTCAGGGGGAAGGTTCGATGAGTGAAAGCGTAAGAAACCACATCGAAATGGAGGATGCGACAGCCAAGACTTTTGAGAAGCAGTTATCGTCGGCCAGGGTTTCCATAGTAGATTTCTGGGCTCCATGGTGTACGCCTTGCATCAGGCTTTCTGAGATGATGAAGGAAGCTTTCATGGAGATTGGCGATGCCTACGATGGAAAGATCAACTGTCTTAAAGTAAATGTTGATGAGGAGCAGGAACTTGCACGAAAGTTTGGAATTATGAGTCTGCCTACGGTTATCGGATTCGTAGGGAACAACCCTGTTGAAAGGTTTACGGGCAGGACAAAAGATGACTTCCTAAAGTGGGTAGATAGATTAGCCGATATAGGAGGCCTTTTAGAAGAGGAAGAGGAAGAATAAGAGCATTTACAAAAAGGTGAGTTTTTGCGTACAGGTGACTTAGGCGACATACAAGTGGTATGGAAAATCTACACATTTCGTTGGGGGGACCTTAATTGGCAGAAAAGATCATAGATTTGCGGTCGGACACGGTAACAAAACCAACCCCGGAGATGAGAGAGGCGATGGCCAACGCCGAGGTAGGAGACGATGTATATGGTGAAGATCCTACTGTGAACCGCCTTGAGGCGCTTGGGGCTCATATGGTAGGAAAAGAGGCAGCAGTATTCGTACCTACAGGAACGATGGGGAATCAGACTTCGATTATGGCTTGGACGCATAGGGGAGACGAGATCATTTTGGAGTCTTCCGCTCATATCTATATGTATGAGGTAGCCGGGCCTGCAGTTCTTTCTCAAGTGCAGGTGAAGCCCGTTACAGGGCGGTATGGAGCCATGGATCCTGACGATGTAAAAGCAGCCATAAGGGTGCCTAATATTCATTTCCCGAAGACCACCTTGATTTGCCTAGAGAATACTCACAACAGGTCTGGGGGGTGTGTGGTGCCTCTAGAAAACATGAAGGCTATTTACGAGTTGGCAAAGAGTCAGGGTATCTCGGTTCATCTTGACGGAGCACGGGTTTTCAATGCCGCTACAACTTTAGGTGTAGATGTAAAAGAAATTACTCAATATGCAGACTCGGTGCAATTTTGCTTGTCTAAGGGACTATGCGCTCCTGTGGGTTCTTTGGTAGCAGGGCCCAAGGATTTCATCGATCGAGTTAGAAAGGCTAGGAAGCTACTCGGCGGAGGTATGCGTCAAGCGGGCATCTTGGCTGCTGCCGGAATAATTGCTCTAGAGAAGATGGTCCATCGTCTGGGAGAGGACCATGAAAACGCCAAGCGGCTCGCTGTAGGACTTTCCGAAATACCGGGTCTTTACATTGACATGGCTAGCGTGCAGAGCAATATGGTAGCAGTAGGGACCAAGGGTACAGGTATGGATGAATTTGAATTCTCTTCTTTTTTGAAGTCAATAGGAGTACTGGCTAACGCATCTTTGCCGTATACGGTGAGGATGGTGACCCATCATGATGTCAACTCTCAAGACATAGATGAGGCAGTATCGAGGATAAGGGCTGCTATAAAGAAATGAAGCAAAAAGGCCTGTGGGGCGATGAGGACTCCAAAAAGGAGATAAGAAAAGACCTGGGTGTGGCCTCGCAATCGGAAAAAGATGTGGATAGCGAAGTCAGACCTATGGATGAGTTCGGTTTTGTCCCCGAAGGAGCTCCTTTGGCTCTTAGGATGACGCCCAGAAGTTTTGATGAGTTTCTTGGACAGGAGGAACTGATGGGTTTCGGAAAGCCGCTCCGCAGGATGATTGAAGAAGACAGGATTTCATCTATGCTGTTCTGGGGACCCCCGGGCACTGGAAAGACCGCTCTGGCGAGATTGATCGCTTTACAAACCCGGTCATATTTCAAAGAACTATCTGCGGTGACTTCGGGGGTCCGAGAAGTACGCGACGTAGTAGCTTTTGCCAAAGAATCTCGAAAGATGGGCAGAAGGACCATTTTGTTTTTGGATGAAATACACCGTTTCACCAAAGCCCAGCAAGATGCCCTCTTACCTCATGTAGAGAATGGGACCATAATACTCATAGGTGCTACTACCGAAAACCCCTACTTTTCTGTAAACTCACCGCTTCTATCCAGGATGCGTGTTTTCAGGTTCGAACCTTTACTGCCATCTCATATAGAGACTCTGCTTGTAAGGGCCATAACAGATCGGAATCGAGGACTTCTCGCAGGCGATTCTTCACTGGAAGCCGGGGTTGAGACCGAGCTGGAGATTACTAAAGAAGGAATCCAGACTGACTATCTGAAGATTGAAAGTGGAGTCATAGATCACATCGTTCGCTATTGCAAAGGTGATGCCAGGGTTGCCCTCAATGTTTTGGAAGCGGTATGGAACATCAGCGAAACTTCCGGCGGAAAGAGAGTTTTGACGCTTAGAAGAACTCTGGATGTAACTCAGAGTCCTACGCTTACCTACGATAAGACAGGAGACCAGCATTATGACATAATCTCGGCATACATAAAAAGTATGAGAGGAAGCGATCCCGATGCTGCTGTCTACTGGCTGGCTAGGATGTTAGAAGCAGGTGAAGACCCTAGGTATGTGGCCCGACGTTTGGTTATATGTGCTGCCGAGGATGTGGGTCTGGCCGATCCTATGGCTCTTGTTATCGCGGAATCTGCGTTTCGCGCATCTGAACATCTCGGTATGCCTGAGGTGAGGATTCCCCTAGCAGAAGCTACAGTGTATGTGTGCCTTGCCCCCAAGTCGAATTCTGCGTATCTCGCGATAGAAAGGGCTTTGGCGGATGTGCGTGATAAACCTCCATATGCAGTGCCGTTGCCTCTCCGTGGAACCGGCTACTATGGGGCTGAAGCATTGGGCCATGGGAACGGATATCTGTACCCTCATGACTATCCCGGTCACTATGTGGAACAACAATACTTGCCGGATGAACTGGTAGGAGTGAAATATTTTGAACCTGCAGAAACTGACTTTTTCGCGAAGAAACTAAAGGAGGTACCGAGTATGGGCAAGAAGATGGGAGTAATAGGTGCAGGCACGATGGGCTGTGGCATCGCTGAAACAGCGTTGGTAGCAGGGTACGAAGTGGTCCTCATTGATGCCACGGAGGATCTAGCCCGTAAAGGCTATGAGAGGATTGGGAAAAGCCTTAGCAAAGGAGTTGACAAGGGCAGAATAACGCCTGAGGCAAAGGAAGATATGATTTCGAGGCTTAGCTGCTCATCTGACTACAAGGAGCTTTCGGGCGCAGATGTAGTCATAGAAGCGATAACCGAGAAAATGGATGCAAAGAAGGAAGTATTCAAAAAAATCTCGCATGTTGTTTCAAAAGATGCTCTTATAGGCTCGAACACTTCTTCTTTGAGCATAACCGAGATGTC
>MTKW01012013.1_pt1 | contig 24551 bp, 43 predicted proteins | sample 1042761 | NCBI WGS metagenome assembly MTKW01 (sample SAMN06205366, study PRJNA360243) | anaerobic digester metagenome | biome: Wastewater treatment plant; feature: Anaerobic digester sludge; material: sludge; isolation source: anaerobic digester fed with sludge from wastewater treatment plant ...
CGTTTAGCATATTTTTATTTATTTCTATATCTATTTTTGAACACAAAAAAACCGCCAAAGGTATATAAACCAATGACGGTTTTGTAAACTCGCAAACAAACTTTGTAAGTTTGAACAAACTCGAGTGTAAAGAGACATCTTTTATCTCTTGGAGAATTGTGGAGCACGACGGGCTTTTTTTAAGCCGTATTTTTTTCTTTCTTTCATACGAGGATCTCTAGTCAAATATCCTGCTTTTTTAAGAACTGGTCTAAAGTCATTATCAATCTTTAAAAGAGCACGGGCAATTCCATGGCGTATGGCACCGGCCTGACCGGTAAATCCGCCGCCTCTGACGCTGGCGATTACATCAAATTTATCCAAAGCATCGATCTTTTCCAATGGCCTTTTTACTTCAGCTTTTAATGTCTCAAGGCCGAAATAATCATCAATAGGTCTTTTGTTTACAACAATTTTTCCACTGCCGGGCGTAATCCAAACTTTTGCAACAGAAGTTTTTCTCCTGCCTGTTGCAAGCACTGCCTGTTTCATATTCTTCCTCCTTTCTCCTACATGTCAAAAGTTAATGGCTGGGGTTTTTGGGCTTCATGAGGGTGCTTCGAGCCTGTGTATATCTTTAGTTTTTTTATCATTTTGCGTCCTAAAACATTATGTGGCAGCATACCCCAAACAGCTTTATACATAACCTTTTCAGGACTTTTGTTCATAAGACTTCTAAAGTTTTGAGCCTTAATACCGCCCGGATAACCGGTATGGCGATAATACATTTTATTATCCATTTTCTTTCCCGTAAGTATGACTTTATCGGCATTGACTATTATAACATGGTCTCCGGTATCCACATGGGGGGTGTATGTGGGTTTGTGTTTGCCCTTTAAAATCATGGCTACTTTGGATGCAATTCTGCCCAAAGGTTTACCTGTGGCATCGATAACGTACCAGTCACGTTTTACTTCCTCTTTTTTTGCCATGAATGTACTCATTTCTTTCCCTCCTTTTTGCATAAGGTTATTGTACAATAGGCTATTTTTTGTGTCAAGCTGTTAGTTTTATGCTCTATAAGACATAACTAATCGTTTTATTTTATGGTAAGGCTATTAGCAAAACATTAATAAATAACCTTTACAAGACACAAGCCTTGGGGTGCAAGTGTTTTCCCCGCTTGGGTTCTGTCTTTAGACTTGATAATGGATAATGTTTCAGCGGCATCCTTTTTGCCTGTACCTACATCCAACAAGGTTCCAGCTATTATCCTCACCATGTTATATAAAAAACCATTTGCTTCAAATACTAATTTTACTACATCACCACTTCGTAAAACTTCAAGTCTGTGGATGTGGCGTACCGTAGATTTAACCTGGCTTCCTGATGCCATAAAAGCTTTAAAATCATGGATACCTATTAGCATTTGAGCGGCTTTTTCCATTGCCTTTACATCCAATGGTTTTGGGAAGAAATAACTGTATTTTCTAAGCAGCGGCGAAGGAAACTTATCATTGTAAATAGTATAAGTGTAAATCTTAGCTTTTGCCCAAAACCTGGCATGAAAATCTTCCGACACCACCTGTGCATGTTTTACCACTATGTCTTTCGGTAGTTTGCTGTTGATTGCATAAGGCAATTTTTCGATAGGAATCCGGGTATTTGTTTTAAAGTTAGCCACTTGACCCAAAGCGTGAACCCCTGCATCGGTCCTGCCGGATCCGACTACATGAATTTTCTCACCGGTAATGAAGCCTATTGCCCTCTCCAATACTTCCTGAATGGATGGAGCATTTTTTTGCCTCTGCCAGCCGCTGTAAGCTGTACCGTCATATTCCAACAGTATCTTCACATTCATATAATCCCACCTGCTACATAAAACGGCTGGTGATGCCACCGGCTGCAAACAATATAAAAACCGCAAAGGTAGCCATGTCAAGAAAGGTCATTTTCAATTCTTTCATGCGGGTCCTGTTTTCTCCCCCTCGATAACAGCGGGCTTCCATAGCCATGGCCAAATCATCGGCCCGACGAAAGGCACTGATAAACAAAGGTACCAGTAACGGAACCAAGTTTTTGGCCCGGTTTATTAAATTGCCGCTTTCAAAATCTGCACCTCTTGCCATCTGTGCCTTCATAATTTTATCGGTTTCTTCCAGCAATGTGGGAATAAATCTCAAGGCAATAGTCATCATCATAGCCAGTTCATGAGCGGGTACACCAATTTTTTTAAAAGGCGACAGTAGTCTTTCAATACCGTCAGTCAGCGAAATTGGCGATGTGGTCAGTGTTAAAAGAGACGTACCTGTGATCAATAAAATAAGACGTATAGCCATAAAAGCTCCTTGTGACAAACCCTCATAGGTTATATCAAAAGGACCTAACTCATAAATCACTCTGCCTTTTATCATAAAGGAGTTTAACAAAAAGGTAAGAGTGATTATAAACACCAGGGGCTTTAACCCTTTTAACAAGTATCTCACCGAAATTCCCGACAATAACGTGGCCAGCAGGATAAAACCTACTGGAAAGATGTATCCGTAAAAATTGTTAAGGGTAAATAATAGTATCATGTAGGCCAGAGTTATTATAATCTTAGTTCTGGGGTCCAAGCGGTGGACTATGGAATTTCCGGGAATATACTGCCCTATTGTTATCTCACGCAAGGCCCTTCCTCCTTACAGCTTTTATAATTTCAGCTCTGGCTTCATCCACTGTCAAAATATCTGACGATACATTTTTGCCCTTAGATTTCATTTTTATCATCAGTTCCGTTATTTGAGGTATACCCAAACCCTTCTCCACAAGACCTGCATAATCTTGGAAAATCTCCCGGGGCGTACCCTGGGAAACTATTCTGCCGTGATACATTACTGCCAGTTTATCCACGAGTTTGGCCACATCTTCCATGCTGTGTGAAACGAGAATAACCGTTAATTTTTGTTTCTGCTTCAGGGCTACAATTTCCTCTAAAATCTCGTCTCGCCCTCGGGGGTCAAGGCCTGCCGTAGGTTCATCCAAAATCAGTATCTCGGGTTTCATTGCTAAAACCCCTGCTATGGCAACTCTACGCATCTGGCCGCCGCTTAGTTCAAAGGGGGATTTGTCTTTTACTTTTTCATATGAAAGACCTACAAGCTCCAAGGCTTCTTTAACCCTTCCGGCAATTTCCTCTTCAGTAAGCCCTATGTTTTTAGGCCCAAAGGCCACATCCTGCTCAATGGTTTCTTCAAACAGCTGATGCTCGGGATACTGAAAGACCAGACCAACTCTTTGCCTGATTGATTTGAGCTTTACACCTTTACTGTGGATGTTCTTACCATTAATAAAAATTTCTCCCGATGTGGGTTTTAAAAGCCCGTTCAGATGTTGAATAAGAGTGGATTTGCCTGATCCGGTATGACCTATCAGGCCCCAAAACTCCCCGTCCTTTACTGTCCAATTTATATCTTTTATTGCAATTGATTCAAAAGGTGTATTTGGCATATATACATGTGTTACATTTTTTACATCAATTGACATAGGCAATCCACCATTTCTCCAACTGTTAATATATCACGCTGCACAGGCACATTATCTTTTGCCAGTTGGTAAGCAAGTTCAGTAACTTGAGGCACATCAAGGCCAAGTTTTTTTAGCTTTTCCACCTGACTAAATATCTCATTGGGCCTTCCTTCCATAACTATTTTGCCCTTTTCCATGACCAGCACTCTATCGGCACAAACTGCCTCTTCCATAAAATGGGTGATTAATACAACGGTTTTACCCTCTTTCTTGTTAAGCTTCTTAACTGTAGTTATTACCTCTTTTCTGCCCACCGGATCCAGCATGGCGGTGGGCTCATCGAGGATTATGCAATCCGGTTTCATGGCAAGTATCCCCGCTATAGCTACCCGCTGCTTTTGACCCCCGGATAGAAGATGGGGAGCTTTATCGGCATAGTCGGCAAGTTCAACGGTCTTGAGGGCCTCTTTGACACGATGTCGTATCTCTTCTGGAGGAATTCCCAGGTTTTCCGGTCCAAAAGCCACATCTTCTTGAACAATCGTGGCAACTATCTGGTTATCAGGATTTTGAAATACCATCCCGGCTCTTTGCCTTATTTTCCATATATCATCTTTATTTTTAGTATTAAATCCATCGACGATTATATCACCTTTTGTAGGTATGAAAAGGCCATTGAAAAGTTTTGCCAGTGTTGATTTTCCGGACCCGTTAGGCCCTATAATTGCCACAAATTCACCGGGTTTAATTTTTAAATTAATATTTTTCAGTGCCAGATCACTGCTTGCGGCATACTGATAATGAACATCCAGCGCAGTTATTTCGGCGGCTATTTTCACCGCCCCCTTTACATAGTGATCCTAATGCTTACACCAACTCTAATACCGCTTTTGGTGCAGCATCACCCTGACGTAGACCTACTTTCGTAATGCGGATGTAACCGCCGTTTCGATCTTGATATTTGGGTGCGATTTTTTCAAATAAATTTTTTACGGTGGTCTCGTCTAGCACCTCAGCCAAGACCAGCCTTCTTGCAGCCAAATCATTTTTTTTGGCCAATGTTATCATTTTTTCAGCCATACGACGCACTTCTTTTGCTCGAGTTTCAGTTGTTTCTATTCTGCCGTATTTCAGAAGATCCGTAGTCAAGTTTCTCAGCATCATTTTTCTATGTCCACTCGGCTTGCCCAGTTTCCTCATATTATCGCCTCCTTGCTAATCCTCCGGCTGTTTTAACGATAGATTGAATTCGGCAAGTTTGGTTTCTACTTCCTCTAAAGATTTTTTGCCGAGATTGCGTACTTTCATCATGTCTTCAGCCGATTTTTGAGTCAGTTCATGTATTGTGTTAATTCCCGCCCGCTTTAAGCAATTATATGACCTAACCGATAAGTCCAGCTCTTCAATGGGCATTTCCAGTATTTTTTCGCGATCGTCTTTTTCCTTTTCAACAGGTTCGTCTTCAGTGTGAACTTTTTCAGTCAAGCCTACAAACAGGTTGAAATGTTCTATGAGAATCTTAGCTGCGGCACTTACTGCATCCTCAGGATCTATAGTGCCATTAGTCCAAATCTCCATCATAAGTTTGTCATAGTCAGTTCTCTGCCCTACCCGAGTGTGTTCTACGTTATAGTTGACCTTGTGCACCGGAGTAAAGATGGAGTCGATGGCAATAACCCCAATGGGCTGGTTAGGTTTTTTGTTTCTGTCAGCAGTTACATAGCCTCTACCCTTTTCCAGTGTCAGTTCCATAAACAGCTTTGCATCTTTTTCCAGTGTAGCGATTTTAAGCTCCGGATTCAATATCTCTACATCGGCATCGGTGATAATATCTTTAGCCTTTACCTCACATTCACCCTGAGCTTCAATTCGGAGTAATTTGGGCTCATCACTGTGCATCATCACCGACAACCCTTTGATGCTCATTATGATTTCAGTTGTATCTTCGGTAACTCCCGGAATTGTAGAAAATTCATGCTGAACCCCTTCTATTTTAATTGAAGTGACTGCAGCTCCCGGCAGTGAAGATAAAAGGACACGGCGCATGGAGTTGCCAAGGGTTGTACCGTAACCTCTTTCAAGAGGTTCTACGACAATTCTTCCATAGGTATTGTCCTCACTCTTCTCTATCAACTCGATCCTCGGCTTTTCAATTTCCATCATCTAATACATTACCCTCCTTAAATTGATAATTTTGGATGAGGGTTATTCAATTATTTGGAGTAAAGCTCGACTATCAGATGTTCCTCAATTGGAATATCGATGTCTTCCCGTTTTGGCAGATAATTGATTTCGCCGGTGAGAGTCTCATAATTCACCGACAGCCATTCGGGTACTACCTTAGACTCTCCTTGTTCAGATACTTCCTTGAAAAAGCCAAGACTTCGGCTATTTTCTCTAATTGCTACCACATCTTTTTCTTTAACTTGATATGACGGTATGGTAACCCTCTTGTTATTGACCTGGACATGACCGTACCTGACTAACTGCCGAGCCTGAGGCCTTGATGAAGCAAAGCCCATCCGATATACTACGTTGTCCAAACGTGTTTCCAGCAACCTAAGCAAATTTTCACCGGTTACTCCTTTTTGTCTTACAGCATTCTTATAATAATTTCTAAACTGCCGTTCTAAAACCCCGTATATCCTTCTTGCCTTTTGTTTTTCTCTCAGCTGTAATCCATATTCTGAAGGCTTGCGGCGCATCTGACCGTGCTGACCGGGGGCATAGCCTCGTCTGTCGATAGCACATTTAGGAGTATAGCAACGATCGCCTTTCAGATACAGCTTCATGCCTTCCCTACGACACAGCCGACAAACCGCATCTTTATATCTCGCCATATTGTTTACACACCTCCTGTATATTAGACCCTTCTTCTCTTTGGCGGTCTACAGCCGTTATGAGGAATGGGTGTTACGTCTTTTATCATGTTCACTTCAAGGCCTGCTGCCTGCAGTGAACGAATAGCCGCCTCTCTGCCTCCGCCTGGACCTTTTACGAATACTTCTACAGACCTCATACCATATTCCATAGCCTGTTTTGCTGCTGCTTCCGCAGCCATTTGAGCTGCAAAGGGTGTGCCCTTTCGGGAACCTTTAAAGCCCACGGACCCGGAACTGGCCCAAGTTACAGGCCTGCCGGCCTCATCGGCAATGGTAACTATGGTGTTGTTAAAAGTCGAATGTATATGAGCAGATCCTTTTTCAATGCGTCTTTTTTCTCTACGCCTTCTCACGGGTTTTGCCATAGTTTTTCACCTCCGGATGTTTTTACTTGCGTTTTGCGCCTACAGTCTTGGTAGGTCCTTTTCTTGTTCTGGCATTGGTCCTGGTCCTTTGCCCCCTAACCGGTAGTCCCCGGCGGTGGCGAAGTCCTCTATAGCTGCCGATTTCCGTAAGCCTTTTAATATTTAGAGCTACTTCTCTTCTAAGATCACCTTCGACCTTATGGTTTTTATCAATAAGCTCTCTGAGCTTTGTGATTTCCCGCTCGGTCAAATCTTTAACCCGAGTATCCGGATTCACGTTAGCTTCTTTGAGAATCTGCCTAGATTTGGCAGCTCCAACACCGTATATATATGTCAGTGCTACTTCTACACGTTTTTCCCTGGGCAAATCAACACCGGCGATTCTTGCCACTTGCTACACCTCCTTTTATTTAGCCCTGTTTTTGTTTGTGTTTTGGATTTTCACATATAACCATTACTCTACCCTTGCGCTTGATTATCTTGCATTTTTCGCAGATTTTCTTTACCGAGGGTCTTACCTTCATAAGATTTCCTCCTTTTGCCGTTTTCTACTTGAAGCGGTATTTGATGCGGCCTCGGGTAAGATCATAGGGAGATAACTCCACGGTAACACGATCGCCCGGCAAAATCCTTATATAGTTCATGCGGATTTTTCCGGAAACATGAGCTAAAATAACATGACCGTTTTTTAATTCTACCCGAAACATTGCGTTTGGAAGTGGTTCTAAAACGGTACCTTCAACTTCAATAACGTCTTCCTTAGACAAGGTCGCACACGCCTCCTCATATCCGGTTAGATGTTTCGCCGTCAAGGCTTTCATCTACCAGTTCTTTCAGGGCTTTTTTAATCTCTTCATTGTAAATTTTACGTTTCCTTTTAAGTTTATCAGCTATAAAGTCTATTTTTTTATTTAGCAAGTATAAATGTTTGATTTTTTTCTTTTTGGGGTTTTCTACCCTGCGCAAATCCCCATCTACAACATAAACATAGTTTTCATTAATTATATCTATCACTACCATAAACCGCCCCTTGTCACGACCGGCGACGGATTTCGCCAGTTGTCCTAACATAAGTTGCGGCATATAAACACCTACCTAAATCATAGTCAATATTTCCGGCTCACCATCAGTTATAGCTATTGTATTTTCATAGTGGGCCGAAAGACTGCCGTCTTTTGTCACTACCGTCCAGTTATTTTCCAATGTAAATACCTCATAACCGCCCATATTGACCATAGGCTCAATAGCCAAAGTCATCCCAGGTCTTAGTCTTGGGCCTTTCCCAGGCGGACCGAAGTTTGGTATCTGTGGATCTTCATGCATGTTTTGCCCTATACCGTGACCTACATAGTCCCTAACCACCGAAAAATTATGACTCTCTACATAGTTTTGCACTGCATGGGATATATCAGAAAGTCTAAACCCCTGCTTTGCATAAGAGATGCCTTCAAAGAAACTTTGCTTAGTAACTTCAATAAGTCTCATAGCATCGGCTTCCACATTACCTACGGGAAAAGTTCGAGCCGCATCGCCGTTATAGCCTTGAAACAGCGCCCCTATATCTATACTTATAATATCACCATCTTTAAGGGTTCTTAATCCAGGTATTCCATGTACTACCTCTTCATTTATAGAAGCACATATAGATGCGGGAAATCCTCGATAGTCCTTAAAAGTTGGAATGGCTTTATGGCTTAATATAAACTCTTCTGCGATTTCATCAAGTTCCTTAGTGGTAATTCCCGGCTTTATATGTCCCTTGATTTCTTCTAGTGCCAATGCCGTGATTTTACCAGCCTTTCTCATAAGCTCTATTTCTCGTTGGGATTTTATAATAATCATGACTTTACACCCTTTAGATGCCTTTTAATGTCTTCAAAAACTTCATCTATGGGCCTTGCCCCATCTACGGTTGCCAACAGCTGATAGCGATTGTAATAATCAATAAGTGGAGCGGTTGTGGTTTCATATACTTTTAATCGTTTTTTTACCGTATCCGTTTCATCATCTTTGCGAACAATAAGCTTACCGTTGCATTTATCACAAATACCCGGATTTTTCGGTGGGCTGAATTTTATATGAAAAGTTGCACCACATTGCTTGCATGTTCGCCTTCCTGTGAATCTTTCAATAAGATTCTCTTGGTCAACTTCAATGCTTAAAACCAAGTCCAGTTTAATGCCTTTTTGTTTCATATAATTAGCCAGGCTTTCAGCTTGACTTACGGTTCTGGGGAAACCGTCCAGTAAAAATCCCGTTTTACAGTCATTCATATCCAGTCGTGATTCTACGATCCCTTCAACGACTTCATCGGGCACCAGAAGGCCTTTGTCAATGTATTCAGCAGCCTTTTTACCCAAAGGAGTTTGCTCGGACACTGCTTTTCTAAATATCTCCCCCGTTGAAATATGGCAAATCCCAAATTCATCGGCTATCTTCTTTGCTTGGGTACCTTTACCCGCTCCCGGTGGTCCCAGCAAAATAATCCTCACTTTTAATCACTCCTATTTTAGAAATCCCTGATAATGCCTCATAAGCATCTGAGCTTCAATGGCCTTCATGGTCTCTAATGCAACACCTACAACAATTAAGAGAGCAGTTCCTCCAAAAGATATGTTTATTCCCGATAAAGCAGTCATAAAATAGGGCATTAGAGCAATAGCCGCTAAAAATAACGCTCCCACCAGTGTTATCCTGTTCATTATACGACTGATATACTCAGCCGTAGGCCTGCCCGGCCGCATTCCCGGTATGAAACCACCGTATTTCTTCATATTGTCTGCCACTTCCACCGGATTAAATGTTATGGCGGTATAGAAATACGTAAAGAACACTATAAACAGGGCATACAACACTGCATACAACCACCCGCTGGGTTTTAAGAACTCGGCAATACTTGTCATAACTTTGCTATTTGGAAAGAACCCAGCCAAAGTACTGGGGAACAGCAGGATTGACATGGCAAATATTACCGGTATAACACCGGCTGCATTGACTTTTATAGGTATATGGGTCGATTGTCCGCCATATACTTTTCGGCCTACAATTCGCTTGGCGTATTGTACGGGCACCCTACGTTCTGCTTCCTGCACGGCGATAACTCCTACGATTACTACTACTCCCAATATGGCAAAAATCACTAACATTAATAAATTTATCGTTCCCACTTTAGTTAAAGCATAAAGTTGATAAACGCTGGCGGGAATTCGCGATACGATCCCGGCAAAGATAAGAAGAGATATGCCATTACCAATGCCTTTATCGGTAATTTGCTCACCCAGCCACATCAGAAATGCCGTACCTGCCGTGAGGCTTATTACTACCACGATATTACTGAGAATACCGGGCTTCATGGCGCTTCTAAAGCCGATTGAAAGACCCGTAGCTTGTATTAGTCCCAGAATAACCGTACCGTACCGGGTATACTGAGCAAGAATCTTACGCCCTGCCTCCCCTTCCTTTGCAAGCTCCTCCCACCGTGGGATGACTATAGTCAGAAGCTGTACAATGATGGAAGCGTTTATATATGGTGTAATACTCATGGCAAAAACCGAAAACTGTTTGAATGCACCACCTGAAATTATATCAAAAAATCCAAGCAGGGCACCCTTTTCGATCATAGCCCGGACTGCATTGGGGTCCATACGGGGTACCGGTACAAAGGTCCCGATCCTAAAGAGTATTAACATCAAGGCAGTATATTTAATTCGCTTTCTTAAATCCGGTATCTTCCAGGCATTTCTCAAGGCATCCAGCATATTATATCACCTCTGCCTTTCCACCGGCTGCCTCTATCTTTTCTTGTGCCGATTTTGAGAAAGCATTTGCCTGGACGTCTATTTTTACCTTTAGCTCACCGTTGCCAAGAATCTTTACTCCATCCTTGACTTTTTTAATGATACCCTTCTCGATTAACAGCTCTGGGGTTATTTTTGTATTCTCTTCAAAGATATTTAAATCATCTATATTCACCAACGTAAATTGTTTTTTGAATATATTTGTGAAACCCCTCTTTGGAAGACGCCTGTACAGAGGCATCTGGCCGCCTTCAAATCCCGGACGAACTCCACCGCCGCTGCGGGCATTCTGACCTTTATGACCCCGAGTAGAAGTTTTACCGCGACCCGAGCCGATTCCCCTGCCTACTCTTTTGGGCTTTTTGGCGGAACCTTCAGCGGGAGAAAGATCATGCAATCTCATTGGTTGCACCTCCTCTATAGTTTGCTATCCTAGTATTTCTTCCACAGTTTTATCACGAAGCTTTGCTACTTCTTCAGCTCTCTTCAGTTGTTTCAAGGCTACTATCGTTGCATTTACCATGTTTCTGGCATTAGCAGATCCCAAAGACTTGCTTACTATATCCGTAAAACCTGCCAGTTCCACAACGGCTCTTACCGGTCCTCCGGCGATAACTCCGGTTCCTTCGGGAGCGGGTTTTAACAGAACTTTACCGGCTCCGAAAATTCCAAGACTTTCATGTGGAATAGTTCCTTCTAACATGGGAACGTCGATTAAATTCTTTTTCGCATCTTCAATGCCTTTGCGAATGGCTTCAGGTATTTCTTGGGCTTTTCCGGTGCCAACACCCACCTTACCTTTCTTATTTCCAACCACCACAAGAACGGCAAATCGGAAGTTTTTACCTCCCTTGACGACCTTGGCCACTCGGTTTATGGAAACTATCTTTTCTACAAATTCACTTTCTTCTGCATTCCTATTCCTGTGTTGCAAAGTTGTACCTCCCTTCTAAAAATCTAATCCAGCTTCCCGGGCAGCATCTGCCAAGGCTTTTATTCGACCATGGTATATATAACCACTCCGGTCAAAGGTTACAGCCTTAATACCCTTTTCCAAAGCTTTCTTTGCAATAAGGTCACCGACTAACTTGGCTGACTCTATGTTTACACCGGTTACACTTTCTTTTATGGTAGGGTCAAGTGTTGATGCCGCTGCTAAAGTGTGCCCGTCTTCATCGTTAACAATCTGAGCATACACATGTCTTTGGCTTTTGTAGACACACAAGCGGGGCTTAACACTTGTACCGAAGGTTTTTTTGCGAACCCGCAGATGTCTTCTTTTCCGGGCAGTGTTGCGTGATTCCTTTTTTAACATGGTTATCCCTCCCTATAGCTTGTTATGCTCCGGTCTTGCCTTCTTTGCGCCGTACAACTTCGTTTTCATATCGGATACCTTTACCCTTGTAGGGCTCAGGTTCTCTAACCGCTCTAATATTTGCCGCGATCTGACCTACCATACCCTTATCAATTCCCTTTACCACAATCCTATTAGGCGCCGGCACCTCAAATTCAATGCCCTGAGGTGGATCAAATTCCACGGGATGAGAATATCCAACAGTTAAAACCAGCTTGTTGCCTTGTTTTGCCGCTCTATAACCTACACCTTCAAGAACAAGCTTCTTTTCAAAACCTTCCACAACCCCTGCTACCATATTGTTTATTAATGAACGGGTTAAGCCATGTAAAGCTTTGTGATTTTTTCCCTCCGACGGCCGTTCTACGATTATTTCGGAATTTTCAGCTTTAATTGCCATATCTTTATGGAATTCTCGGCTTATGCTGCCTTTTGGGCCTTTGACCTTAACTTGGTTGCCCTTAACAGTCACTTCAACCCCCTGGGGGATTTTAACCGGCATTTTTCCAATTCTGGACATGTCTTCACCTCCTAGTCTTATCTACCATACGTAGCAGATTACCTCGCCGCCGATTTGCTCTTTTCGTGCCTCTTTATCTGTCATAATTCCTTTGGATGTAGAAATTATTACTGTTCCTAAGCCACCCATTACCCTAGGGATCTCATTTTTATTAGCATATATTCTCAGGCTGGGCTTTGATATCCGCTTAATACCTGTTATTACTTTCTGTTTGTTAGGTCCATACTTGAGATGAACTTTTATAACCCCTTGCTTCCCATCCTCGATAACTTCATAGTCCCTGATATATCCTTCGTCTTTCAAGACTTGAGCAATGGCTTTTTTCATATTGGAACATGGGATTTCCACTTCGGGATGCCCCACATCATTAGCATTACGGATGCGGGTTAGCATATCTGCGATAACATCGGTCATAGCCAATGAAAATACCTCCCTTCATTCTGACTTCTACTCACCAACTAGCTTTTCTTACTCCGGGTATTTCACCGCGATGGGCAAGCTCTCTAAAACATATACGGCATATACCAAATTTGCGCAAATACGCATGAGGCCTACCGCAAATCTTACACCGATTGTACTTACGAGTTGAAAATTTTGCAGGTCTCTTTTGCCTAGCGATTAAAGATTTTTTGGCCAAACCTTTCCCTCCTTCCTTTTATGCAAAAGGCATACCGAGGTTTTTTAAAAGTTCCCGGGCCTCTTCGTCGGTTTTCGCTGTAGTTACAATGGTTATGTCCATACCCCTGACACGATCTATTTTATCATAATCTATCTCAGGGAAAATAAGCTGTTCTTTAATCCCCAAAGTATAATTCCCTCTGCCGACAAATGCGTCGGGAGATACCCCCCTAAAGTCCCTGACTCTCGGAAGGTTTACATTGAAGAGTTTATCTAAGAAATCATGCATTTTTTGTGCTCGCAAAGTGACTTTGGCTCCTACAGGCATGCCTTCGCGCAGTTTAAATGCTGCAATGGATTTACGTGCTTTTGTAACTACAGGCTTTTGCCCTGTAATTTGCGCCATATCACCAGTGGCAGCTTCAACTGCCTTGGGGTTTTCCCGAGCATCATTAATGCCCATGTTGACAACAACCTTTTCAATCCTAGGCACTTCCATGATACTTTTATAATTAAACTTTTGCATCAAAGCAGGGACAACTTCGTTCAAATATTTCTCCTTCAATCTAGACATAATGCTACCTCCCTTCCTGTCTATCTATCCAAAACCNNCATTTATAGCTAAACTTTTGCATCAGAGTAGGGACAACTTCGTTTAAATATTTGTCTTTTAATCTGGACATCAAGCTACCTCCCTTCCTGTCTATCTATCCAAAACCTCTTCGCATTTCTTACATATACGAACCTTTGACCCGTCGGCAAGCGCTTTATGACCCACCCGGGCAGGTTTATTGCATTTGCCGCAAACCACCATTAATTTAGAGGTATAAATAGGCACTTCTATTTCCAAAATACCGCCTTGGGGCATATTAGCCGTAGGTTTTTGATGCTTAGTAGCCATGTTAACGCCTTCCACTATGGCTTTCTTTTTTCGAGGGAAGACTTTTATAACCTTGCCTTTTTTGCCCTTATCCTTTCCCGAGAGGACGCAAACTGTATCGCCTTTTTTAATATGGACCTTTTCCAAGAAACACACCTCCTCATATCAAGCTTCATGATTTTCCCATTGGGAAAATCAATAGGGATTACAACACTTCCGGAGCTAAAGATATAATCTTCATATAGTCCTTTTCCCGAAGTTCCCTGGCTACAGGACCGAATATACGCGTCCCGCGGGGGTTTTTATCATCACTTATAATAACGGCGGCATTTTCATCAAATCTAATATATGAGCCGTCTCTACGTTGCAAGCCTTTCTTCGTTCTAACGATAACGGCTTCGACGACTTCTCCCTTTTTAACAACGCCGTCGGGTGTTGCACTTTTAACAGAGGCTATAACAACATCGCCTATATTGGCAAATTTTCGCCCCGAACCACCCAAAACTTTAATGCACATTAATTCCTTGGCGCCGGTGTTATCAGCTACATTGAGTCTTGTTTGAACTTGTATCATGCAAAAAACCTCCCTTCTCTACTGGGCTTTCCGTACAATCTTAACCAGCCTCCAGCGTTTATGACGGCTAAGGGGTCTTGTTTCCATGATGGTCACAATATCGCCCACTTTACATTCATTATTTTTATCATGGGCTTTGAATTTTTTGGTTCTCTTTATGGTCTTGCCGTAAAGAGGGTGTCTCATCAGTCTTTCCACGGCAACCGTTATGGTCTTATCCATTTTATCGCTGACCACTACTCCCGTGCGTACCTTTCTTTGATTTCGTTCGGCCATGTGTATCCCTCCTTCTTATATCACTTTTGGCTGCCAAGCTTTAACTTTTCATTTTTTCTTTCCGTGAGGACCGTCTTTATGCGCGCTATGGTTTTTCTGACTTCACGAATCCTCATGGGGTTATCAAGCTGGCCGGTGGCTGCCTGAAACCGGAGGTTAAACAGTTCGCTTTTCAGGCCCTTTTCCTTCTGCAACAATTCTTGATCAGAGAGGTCACGAATCTGCTTAAGCTTCATTTAAATCACCGCCCAATTCTAAGCGTTTTACTATCTTTGTTTTTATAGGCAACTTATGTGAGGCAAGAGTCATAGCCTCCTTCGCCACTTCTTCGGGAACTCCGGCTAGCTCAAACATGATACGACCGGGTTTTACCACCGCTACCCACATTTCAGGAGAACCTTTGCCGCTCCCCATGCGAGTTTCAGCGGGTTTTTTCGTCACCGGTTTATCAGGAAATATCTTTATCCAGACTTTACCGCCCCTCTTGATATACCTTGTCATAGCCACACGAGCGGCTTCTATCTGCTGACTGGTAATCCATGCCGGTTCCAGAGCTAAAAGACCGTATTCACCGTAGGTGACCTGGTTGCCTTTGTTAGCGTTGCCTTTCATCATTCCACGCTGCTGTTTTCTAAACTTTACCCGCTTCGGCATCAACATTGTTTGTTTCTCCCCCTTCCTCGGGATTTTGCTTTTGTTTTACCGGAAGGATTTCACCTTTGTATATCCAAACCTTAACACCGATTCTGCCGTAAGTTGTATAAGCTTCTGCAAAACCGTAATCGATATCGGCCCTTAAGGTTTGCAGCGGAATGGTTCCTTCATGGTACATCTCAGACCTAGCGATTTCAGCACCGCCGAGCCTGCCGCTGACCATGGTCTTTATTCCCTTGGCCCCGGACCTTAAAGCTCGGGATATTGACTGTTTCATAGCCCTGCGGAAAGAAATCCGTCGCTCCAACTGTGAAGCAATGTTTTCCGCTACAAGCTGAGCATCTATATCGGGATTTTTAACTTCTATTACATTTATTGAAACCTTTTTGTCGGTCATTTTCTCCAGTTCGGTTTTTAATTCATCTACACCGCTGCCGCCCTTTCCGATTACCATTCCCGGTTTTGCGGTATTAATCGTTATCCTTATACGATTTGCAGCTCGCTCAATTTCAATTCTCGAAATACCGGATGTATACAGCTTCTTCTTTGTATATTCCCTTATTTTAAAGTCTTCCAATAGCTGGTCGGCAAAATCCTTTTTTGAGTACCATCTTGAATCCCAATCTTTAATTATTCCAACTCTCAACCCATGAGGGTGTATTTTTTGACCCAAAATCTATCCCTCCTTTTCCTTAAGAATTATAGTAATATGGCTCGTCTTTTTGTGTATAGAGGTTGCCCGACCCTGTGCTCTCGGACGATATCTTTTAATTATAGGTCCTTGATCGGCATAGCACTCGGAAATATATAGGGCATCCCTATTCATGTCAAAGTTGTTTTCAGCATTGGCTGCCGCTGAATTGAGCAGTTTTTTCAGCGGATTAGAAGCCGCTTTTGGTGTAAACTTTAGTATCGTTAAGGCTTCCGCCACTTGTTTTCCTCGAATGAGGTCTAAAACTATCCTCACTTTTCGGGGTGCGATTCTCACATATCTGGCCTTTGCCCTCGCTTCCAACTTATATACCTCCTTTGCAAGGTTATCATATCTTTAATTAACGTTAAACACTTTATTTAAGTGCTGTGGATTTTTCCGTGTGGGACCCATGTCCTCTAAAGGTTCTTGTAGGTGCAAATTCGCCCAATTTATGTCCGACCATATCTTCAGTTATATAAATTGGAACGTGTTTTCTGCCGTCATGAACTGCTATGGTGTGTCCCACCATCTCGGGAAATATAGTGGAAGCCCTTGACCAGGTCTTGATAACCTTCTTATCCCTCTTTTGATTCATTTCATTGATTTTCTCTAAAAGTTTTTTATCAACGAAGGGTCCTTTTTTTGTTGAACGACTCATAAGCTTACCTCCCTTCTACTTGCGGCGCTTGACAATATATTTATCTGAAGCCTTGTTTTTCTTCCTGGTCTTATATCCAAGTGTGGGTTTACCCCAAGGTGTAACAGGACTCTTTCGACCAATAGGTGACTTTCCTTCACCACCGCCGTGTGGATGATCCACCGGATTCATAACAACACCGCGAACATGGGGTCTTTTATTCATCCAACGGGTCCTGCCCGCCTTACCTACAGAAATGTTTTCATGTTCGATATTGCCAACCTGACCTATTGTAGCCCGGCAATTTTCCGACACCATGCGCATTTCGCCTGAAGGCAATCTCAATGTTACCATGCCGCTCTCTTTTGCCATAAGTTGAGCTGATGCACCGGCAGACCTTACCATCTGTCCGCCCTTGCCTGGTGAAAGCTCAATATTATGAACCGTAGTACCTACCGGTATATGTGCTAAATTAAGAGCATTCCCGGGTTTAATATCTGCATTTTCCCCGGATTGTACCGTATCCCCAACAGAAATACCGGCCGGTGCTAAAATATACCTCTTTTCTCCATCGGCATAAGCTAAAAGTGCGATATATGCGGTACGATTAGGATCATACTCGATGGCTGTAACTTTAGCTGGTACACCGTCTTTATCCCTTTTAAAGTCGATGATTCTATATTTACGCTTGTGGCCACCGCCGCGATGTCTAATGGTTATTCTGCCCTGCGTGTTGCGGCCGGCTTTGTTCTTTATTATTTCCACCAGTGACCGCTCAGGCTCCTTTTTGGTTAGTTCCTCAAAGGATGGAACATTCATAAACCTGCGGCCCGGGGTCGTCGGCTTAAATTTTTTTATAGCCACGTTATTCCCTCCTTCTCTGTATCAAAACCCTTTCATCAATCAAATTACAGGGCTTCGAAAAACTCGATGGTTTTGCTGTCATCGGTTAAAGTAATTATGGCTTTCTTCCAATCAGGTCGTTTGCCTTCAAATCTGCCCATTCTTTTCATTTTACCTCTCATATTGACGGTGTTAACCTTGGCAACTTTTACTCCAAAAATTGATTCCAATGCATTTTTTATTTCAGTTTTGTTTGATCTTCTATCAACTACAAAGACATATTTTTTTTCTTGCTGCATATCCATGCTTTTTTCCGTAATCCAAGGGCGAATTATGATGTCATGCGGATTTTTCATCCTGCATACACCTCCTCCACCCGCCTGGCTGCCTCTTTTGTCATAATCAAGTTGTCATGGTCCAAGATGTCGTACACATTCAAAGTGTTCACATATGTGGCCTTGACCCCCGGAAGGTTCCGTGCGGATTTTTCTATATTCTTGTCTTTTGTAGCCATTACTATAAGAGATTTTTTATCAGCTTTTAAGTTTTTCAAGATAGAAACCATCTCTTTTGTTTTAGGCGCTTCCATTGATAAACTGTCAAGCAAAATAAGTTCATTCTCTACGATTTTTGCACTGAGTGCTGATTTTAATGCAAATCTCTTCAACTTCTTAGGCATGGTAGTCTTAAAGGAGCGAGGTTTTGGTCCGAAGGTTACGCCACCTTTTCTCCACAAAGGTGACCTAATACTGCCGTGTCGAGCTCTTCCCGTGCCTTTCTGCCGCCAGGGTTTTCGTCCGCCACCGGCTACCTCGGCCCGAGTCAAGGTGTTCGCAGTTCCTTGCCTTTGGTTTGCCAAATAGTTGACCATTGCCCGATGCAGTATATCGGGTCTCACTTCGGTGCCAAATACATCGTCGGAAAGCTCAATTTCACCTACCTGCTCTCCCTGTATATTAAACAAAGTTACTTTTGGCATTGGGCTCCTCCTTTCGCAATTATTTTCCACTCTTTACGGTGTTTTTAATGAAAAGTAATGATTTTTTAGGTCCGGGTACAGAGCCCTTTATCAATAATAAATTTTTATCCGGATCCACTTTCACCACTTCCAGATTTTGTACGGTTACCTTTTCCGCTCCCATATGCCCAGGGCCCTTTCTCCCCTTAAAGACTTTTGCCTGGCCGGCAGCGCCTCCGGAACCGACGCCCCGATGAAATTTTGAACCGTGAGACATAGGTCCCCGTCTAAAATTCCAGCGCTTTATTCCGCCGGCAAAACCCTTGCCTTTTGATATACCTGTAACATCGACCCTGTCTCCCTGCTGAAAAACGTCCGCCTTTATCTCGTCGCCTATATTGTATTTATCCATATCCTGCATCTTAAATTCTTTCAAGTATCGCTTGAACTTCAACTGGTTTTTCTTAAATTGACCTTGCTGGGGTTTATTCAGTCTTCTTTCTTTAATTTCTTCATAGCCAACTTTAAGTGCATTGTAGCCATCATTTTCTACAGTCTTTTTTTGAACTACAAGGCATGGCCCTGCTTCCACTACCGTTACAGGTAAAGATTCACCTGTATCACTGAAAATCTGAGTCATACCTAGTTTTCTGCCTAAAATGGCCTTTAAAATCATATGAATCACCTCCCGTTACTACAGCTTTATCTCAATATCGACTCCTGCGGGCAAATCCAACCTCATAAGAGCATCAACGGTTTTCTGGTTGGGCTGTTTTATGTCTATTAATCTCTTATGGGTTCTGGATTCAAACTGCTCCCGGGCATCCTTATACTTGTGGGGAGCCCGAAGTATGGTTATGATACTCCGGTCCGTGGGTAAAGGTATAGGCCCTGATACTTTGGCCCCGGTTCGTTTGGCCGTCTCTACGATTTTCTTGGCCGACTGATCGAGAATCCCGTGGTCAAAAGCCTTTAAACGTATTCTTATCTTTTGATGGGCCATTTATGTCCCTCCTTACGTTCGGATTTATGAGTTGTTCCTATTATTATTCAATTATCTCAGCTACTACACCTGCTCCTACTGTCCTGCCGCCTTCACGAATAGCAAATCTTAGTCCCTGTTCAATTGCAATCGGTGAAATGAGCTCAACATCCATGACTACGTTGTCACCGGGCATGACCATTTCTGTGCCTTCAGGCAGGGTAATGGAGCCTGTGACGTCGGTTGTTCTGAAGTAGAACTGGGGGCGGTAGCCGTTAAAGAAGGGTGTGTGTCTTCCTCCTTCTTCTTTTTTCAGTACGTATATCTGCCCTTTAAATTTGGTATGGGGTTTGATGCTGCCGGGTTTGGCCAATACCATGCCTCTTTCTACTTCGTCTCTGTTTACACCTCTTAAGAGGGCTCCGATGTTGTCTCCCGCTACGGCGGAATCCAATAGTTTTCTAAACATCTCTACGCCGGTTACGACGGTTTTTCTGCTTTCATCTGCAAGTCCTACCATTTCTACTTCGTCGCCTACTTTGACGGTGCCTCTTTCTACTCTGCCGGTTACGACGGTGCCGCGACCGGTGATGGTGAATACGTCTTCTACAGGCATGAGGAAGGGTTTGTCTGTGTCACGCTCAGGTGTGGGAATGTAACTATCTACCTGTTCCATTAGGTCCCATATCTTACCACACCACTGACAGTCTTTTTCACCACAGCCGCATTCTAGGGCTTTTAGGGCTGAGCCTGCTACTATTGGAATGTCGTCTCCGGGAAATTCATATTCTGATAGTAGTTCTCTTGCTTCCATTTCTACCAGTTCCAACAGTTCGTCATCGTCTACCATGTCGGCTTTGTTTAAAAATACTACGATGTAGGGTACGCCTACCTGCCTGGCCAAGAGGATATGTTCTCTTGTCTGGGGCATGGGGCCGTCGGCAGCTGATATTACCAGTATGGCGCCGTCCATCTGGGCTGCTCCGGTTATCATGTTCTTTACGTAGTCNNACGTGACCGATGGTTCCTATGTTTACATGGGGTTTTGTCCTTTCATACTTTTGTTTTGCCATTTTTATCCTCCTTGAATTCTGAATTCTTTTTTATCTATGAATTATTTTATCGGCTATATTTTTCGGAACCTCAGTATAATGAGAAAACTGCATAGTATATACACCACGGCCCTGAGTCTTTGACCTTAAATCGGTAGCATAACCGAACATCTCCGACAGGGGCACAAAACCTCTTATTACCTGAGCTCCTCCTCTGGGTTCCATACCTTCTATCTGCCCTCTGCGGGCATTGATGTCTCCAATGACGTCACCTAAATAATCTTCGGGTACTACCGCTTCAACTTTCATAACGGGCTCCAACAGCACCGGTGAAGCTTTTCTCATACCTTCTTTGAAAGCTATGGAGCCGGCTATCTTGAAAGCCATCTCCGAGGAGTCCACTTCATGATAGGATCCGTCATACAAGGTAGCCTTTATATCTACTGCCGGGTATCCGGCCAGTACGCCGCTGGTTAAAGCTTCACGCACGCCGGCATCCACTGCGGATATAAAATCTTTAGGTATTACGCCGCCCACAATTTTGTTTTCAAATTCGTATCCCTTGCCTTGTTCCAAAGGTTCGATTTCCAGCCAAACATGCCCGTATTGACCCCGGCCGCCTGACTGTCTGACGAATTTACCTTCGGTTTTAACTGCCTTACGTATTGTTTCCTTGTAAGCTACTTGAGGGCGACCTACATTTGCTTCCACTTTAAATTCTCTGAGCATCCTGTCCACTATTATTTCCAGATGAAGTTCTCCCATTCCGGCAATGATGGTTTGACCGGTTTCTTGATCAGTATATGTTTTAAAGGTAGGATCTTCTTCCGCAAGTTTTAGTAAAGCTACACCCATTTTATCTTGGTCTACTTTTGTTTTGGGCTCAATTGCCACTCGGATGACTGGCTCCGGAAATTGCATAGATTCTAGGATTATCGGATGATCATCACTGGAAAGACTGTCACCGGTGGCCGTATCCTTAAGACCTACTGCTGCCACTATATCACCGGTCATTACTTCGTCAACTTCTTGACGGTGATTTGCATGCATGTAAAGAATTCGCCCTATACGCTCTTTCCTGTTCTTTGTAGAGTTATATACATAGGAACCGGATTTGAGTTTTCCTGAGTAGACTCTAAAATAAGTGAGCTTCCCTACATACGGATCAGTGACGATCTTAAATGCCAACGCCGCAAAAGGATCATCGTCACTGGCATGCCTCTCGGTTTCTTCACCGGTTTCTGTGCTTATACATTTTACAGGCGGTATATCTAGAGGTGAAGGCAAATAATACACCACTGCGTCCAGCAGCAGCTGAACTCCTTTATTCCTATAGGAAGAACCGCAAAGCACCGGTGTCATTTTGACTTCTACACAGGCCTTTCGTATGGCACGGCGAAGGTCTTCTTCCGGGATTTCTTCACCTTCCAGATATTTCATCATAATATCTTCATCAATATCCGACAAGGCTTCCAACATTTTTTCCCGGTACTCCTGAGCTTTATCCTGTATATCTTCCGGTATATCTTCTTCACGCACATCAGTGCCGATGTCATTTGTAAATATATAAGCTTTTTGATGGACCAAATCCACAATACCTTTAAAATTATCCTCACTGCCCATGGGTAACTGGATAGGGACCGGATGGGCTCCCAGCCTTTCTTTCATCATGGATATAACGTTTTCAAAATTTGCTCCTACAATGTCCATTTTATTGATATAGGCAATTCTCGGAACTCTGTATTTATCGGCTTGACGCCATACTGTTTCCGATTGAGGCTCTACACCACCCTTTGCACAAAAAACAGCCACTGAACCGTCGAGAACCCGCAAAGACCTTTCTACTTCCACCGTAAAGTCCACGTGCCCTGGCGTATCGATAATGTTTATGCGATGATCTTTCCAATAGCACGTCGTAGCAGCCGATGTAATGGTAATACCTCTTTCCTGTTCCTGTTCCATCCAATCCATTACGGCTGATCCCTCGTGAGTCTCTCCCATCTTATGAACTTTGCCGGTATAAAACAGTATTCTTTCGGTTGTGGTGGTTTTACCGGCATCTATGTGTGCCATGATACCTATATTTCTTATCTTTTCTAATGCTACTTGCCTAGGCACAATCTACACTCCTTTCTCATGCCAAGTCTTTACTGTTCAACGGCTACCTACCATCTGTAATGTGCAAAGGCTTTATTAGCCTCAGCCATCTTGTGGACTTCTTCCTTCCTCTTAACTGCTCCACCCATACCATTAGCCGCATCCATAATTTCTCCGGCTAATCTATCTGCCATGGTCCTTTCACCGCGTTTCCTGGCATAGTCTACCAGCCACCTGACTCCAAGGGTGAGTCTCCTCTCCTGCCTTACATCGGAAGGAACCTGATATGTGGCTCCACCAACCCGTCTGGGTCTAACTTCGATTACAGGCATAATGTTTTTTATGGCTTCCTGAAAAACTTCCATTGGATCTTTGCCGGTTTTTTGCCCGACAATTTCAAAAGCACGATAGCAATTCTTTTGAGCTATGCCTCTTTTTCCGTCATACATGACTTTATTAATAAGCTTTGTTACCAGTTTATCGCCGTATATCGGATCTTCATGAACCGGCCTTTGACCTATATGACCACGTCTTGGCATCATATCCCTCCTTTAACTATTTTTGCTTAGGCTTTTTGGCGCCGTAAAGAGACCTGCTCTGTTTGCGATCTACCACACCTGCGGCATCCAAGGCCCCTCGAACAATATGATACCTAACACCGGGTATGTCTTTGACCCTGCCGCCTCGAAGCAACACTACCGAGTGTTCTTGCAGGTTATGACCAATACCCGGAATATAGGCTGTAACTTCGATGCCATTGGTAAGCCTGACTCTGGCAATTTTCCTTAAAGCAGAGTTGGGCTTCTTGGGAGTGGTAGTCTTTACCACGGTACAAACTCCCCGTTTCTGGGGTGAACCTTTAAGAGCAGGAGCGTTTGATTTGTATTCTACTTTCTTTCTTCCCTTCCTTACTAATTGGTTTATGGTTGGCACTCTGGCACCTCCTTCCCTATAATAAACATATGCTTTCATTCATATGCATAAAAAAGATGCCCTCTATAGGGGCATCTTAAAAACAAAGCTATAGATTTAAGATCGCAGCTGAGGCTGCCCCTACCTGAATTCCGCAGGCATCCCCCAATTCTTTCATAGTACTCACAGCCACAGTCTCAATGCCTTTTTCACGACACATTTCTTTTATTTGAGATACTACATGCTCCTCGGCATCTTGGGCTATGAAGACCATACTAACCTGATCTTTGTCAATTGCTTTTAAGGTCTGTTTGGTCCCTATGATTTTTTTGGAGGCTTTTTTTAATTTGTCAAGCATTTTCTCGCCCTCCCCCTTTATATATACAAAAGAGAGCTAAAAGACACACTCATATATTCTACCATCATAGGTTTTAGCTGTCAATAAGAGAACTTTCATCAGGATCTAATTCTTTTTCCTCTTCTTCAGCCGGAGTTTGTATCTTGATGTTTCTGTAGCGACTCATTCCTGTTCCAGCCGGTATGAGCTTGCCGATAATGACGTTTTCCTTAAGACCTAAAAGGGGATCTGTTTTTCCTTTTATCGCAGCATCTGTAAGAACTCTTGTGGTTTCCTGGAAGGAAGCCGCTGATAAGAAGGAATCCGTAGCAAGAGATGCCTTTGTTATTCCTAAAAGCACTCTTTTGCCCTGGGCCGGAGTTTTGCCGGCAAGAATCATTTCATTGTTCAAGTCTTCAAATTCAAACACATCTACCAATTCACCGGGAAGCATTTCCGTATCTCCGGGATTTTCTACTTTTACCTTTCTAAGCATCTGGCGAATGATTACTTCTATGTGCTTATCATTGATATCAACACCTTGAAGCCTGTATACCCGAAGTACTTCCTGAAGCAGATAGGTTTGCACTCCCCGTATTCCTTTTATTTTCAATATATCGTGGGGATTTACGG
>MTKW01005059.1_pt1 | contig 24544 bp, 24 predicted proteins | sample 1042761 | NCBI WGS metagenome assembly MTKW01 (sample SAMN06205366, study PRJNA360243) | anaerobic digester metagenome | biome: Wastewater treatment plant; feature: Anaerobic digester sludge; material: sludge; isolation source: anaerobic digester fed with sludge from wastewater treatment plant ...
TTTGCAACGCCTGAACCGTCTGAGATGCCAGGTTATACTAGTTCTGTGATCATGGCGGCGGGGACTTTTGTTCAGGGGTCTTCCATCGAACTCTCAGCTGACGGCCCATTTACACCTCCATATTCAATCTACCTACAAGGAGGACTCACTAAAGAGCACGTCATATACGCATGCATGAAGGTGAAGGATGCGCTCCACGAGAAATCTATGTCATAGACTTCCGCTGATGATTAGCGAAAAAACCTGTAAAGTCCCAAGACTTTGCCAAGTATATGTACATCGCTAGATACGATTGGCTCATAATTAGGATTTGCCGGCAATAGAGTAACGCTTTCCTCGTTTTTGTAGAAAGTCTTTACAGTAGCTTCGTCATCCAAAAGAGCGACCACAATGTCTCCGTTTTCGGCCGATTCTTGTTGCTTTACTAACACCAAGTCTCCGTCATAAATCCCCGCTCCTATCATGCTATCGCCTTGCACCTTTAACATGAATACGTTCTCGCTCTTTACAAATGAACGGGGAAGAGGAACCATCTCTTCGATGTTTTCTACCGCAAGAATAGGGACGCCAGCCGTGACCGTCCCAACTATGGGGACCATAACAGATTGTGAGTGGGCCTCATCTTCAATTCCTTCTACCACATTGAACGCGCGAGATTTTTGGGCAGTTCTTTCGAGATAACCTTTACGTTCGAGAGTTCGTAGATGACTATGGACAGTAGCGGTGGACTTTAGGCCCAGCCGCTCACCAAGTTCCCGAACAGACGGGGGATAGCCTTTCTCTCTTATGTAGTCGCAAATTACCTCAAGAACCCTGGCTTGTTGAAAGGTAAGTTCTTCCATATATACCTCTCCTAATCAATAAAGTCTGCAGTAATCGACATTGATACCTTCTTGGCAAAAGTCTAACATCAAACAAAGATAAAAGCAAACTGGTGTTTGCTTTTATCTTTGTCGTGCGACATAGCATTACCTTTATTTGATAATCCGACGACCACCGCAAAACTGCATAGTCAGCGAGCTTGAATACTCTTCAACATTGGAGGATTTGAAACTGTTTATGGTAACTCCAGTAGAACCTGCTGAATGTATGAACCTATAGTCACCTATATAGATTCCCACATGCGATGGACCAGAATTGTCCGGTTGAAAAAACACCAGGTCGCCCGGCTTAAGTTGAGCGATAGTAAGCACCGGTTCACCCTGCTTGAACTGTAGATCAGCGTCTCTTCTTATCGAATAACCGTTAACCTTCATACAAAACTGCGTGAAGCCAGAACAGTCAAAGCCATACGAGGTGCAGCCACCCCAGAGGTAAGGAAACCCTAGATATTGCTTTGCCGTTGCGATCACACCAGCTACTCCAGATTGTTTGTTGAGCGCATCTTCGCGGGACTTATACCTAAGGATATTCACTGTTTTCGTACATACGTTCCCTCCGTCAGGAAGCCTAAGCTTTGCCCATTCTCCTGTCTGAGATTCGATGGGGAGGATGGAACCTTGTACCAAACGTTTCTCAAAAACAGGTTCCCCGCCTGGAGAATCAAGACACTCTGCCATTCTAACCGCGATCAAAGCAACTTCATTATCCCAAAACCCGTCAAGATCATCTTTGTTGCATAAGATGATGTCAGAAGGGTCGGCCCAACCCAAATAATGGTCATCCATCTGAACTAGATACCATTCATCTTGAGTCTTGAGCACCTTAAGGACGTCTCCAAGCCGTGCTTGTGAAACCGTGTTCTCATAGTCTTTCTTCGAAGGGGCAGAACCCAAATTGATCACTGGCTTGCACACAAGGGCCCACGTCTTATCTCCTAAGTCTGGACTAGGGAGCAGCTCAATTTCATCTACAACCCCATAGGACAATTCGTCATCTATCCGGGCGAACAAAATGTCCTTCAAGCGTTCTTCGCTAGTTTCACCGGTTAACGTAATCTTACCCCTTCTAATATCTGTAATCTGAACATCAAATACGCACTCCCTGTCAGACAGACCAGCGTCTTCTATTATCTTTGCCAGGATTGCGTCTGTTTTCGAAGCGATTTCAGCTTCAGACTGAACGAGAACTTCTTCTTGGCATCCTGAGCCCAGACATACGAACAAACACAATAACAATAACATCGTAACGATTTCTCTGAATCCGTTGCACTTCAAGAGGTCCAAATCTCCCTTCCTTGGACAACCATCTCGAGCCACTCACTGATACTGCTCACTCAAGTTCTACACCATCCGGGCCAATTCCTTCTAACAGCAATCCAATGCTGCAAGGCTACAAGTGTAGTGTTGGTTATAATCTTCTAACGTCCTATAATATACATTATGTTAACCGCTTTTACAGCGGCGTTTCACTTATTTTCCGCCTCTTGCCCTTGACCACTTATGTGGATCGGCAAGAAATTCTCTTATAACAAAAGCTGTGTCCTGAGAAAAAACTCCTTTGGCTTCTGCCACATCGACAATCGTCGGCCAATCTGTCAACCAATCTACCTTAACATCCATAGAACCTAAGGTTTTTTCGTATTCTTCGTAAAGTGCGTACGATGCAACAGTAAAAACGTGATTTACGTGTAACCCCGCCAGCCTGAGTCCTTCGATGAAGTTCACCTTGCTGCCACCATCGAAAATCAAGTCTTCCACTAAAACTACATGATTCCCAGAAAGTGGATTGCCCTCTACCATGGCATTCTTTCCAAAGCCTTTTGGTTTCTTCCTTACATATAGCATTGGAAGCCTCATCTGCCAGCTCAGAAAGGCTGCGTAAGGGATGCCTGCGGTCTCTCCGCCAGCAATAGCATCTATCGGTGTTGCTACCGTGTCCTGGATCAAACGCTGTAGAAAACCTATTGCCTCTTCCCTCTCGGGGACAAAAGAAATCAACCGACGACAATCTATATAGACCGGACTTTTCGTACCTGATGTAAGGGTAAACGGTTCCTCCGGTCTAGCTCCAACTGCTTGGATGTCTATAAGTATCTCTGCGACTCTTTCCGCGCTTTCTTTTCTCGTCATTTTGTCTTCAGCCATGAGGGTATCTCCTCCCCATATTCTTTTTCAAGTTTCAATAACACCTGAGCGAAATCGTCAGGCAACGGCCCAGCGAATTCACGGTACTCGTGGCCATCTCCAAGGAACACTCCGAGTTTGTAAGCATGAAGAGCCTGCCCTTCGAGCCCCACTAGTCTGGCCTTGCCTCCGTAGACTGGATCACCCAATATCGGATGACCAATATATGCCATATGCACCCTAATTTGGTGTGTTCTCCCGGTATGCAGTCTGGCTTTGATGAGAGAATATCTGCATCCAAACCTTGTGAGCACCCGCCAATCTGTGATGGCTTCTCGCGCCTTCCTACCAGATCCATTCTCTGAAGAAGCAGGTGAGATTACACTCATGCGCTTTCGATCGACAGGATGCCTACCTATGGGTGCATTGACAGTTCCCCTGTTTTCTTTGAAACACCCTTGGCACAAAGCTACATACTCACGTCGTACTACACGAGATTTCATCTGGTCTTGAAGGTCTTTTAGGGTCCGTTCGTTCTTCGCTACGATAATGAGCCCGGTGGTATCTTTATCAAGCCTGTGGACTATCCCAGGGCGATTCTCTGCCCCCATATATCCAATCTGTGGGCAATAGCCTAAGATAGCGTTAACGAGGGTTCCATCCCAATGACCGGCGGCAGGATGCACAACCATGCCTCGAGGTTTATTGATTACGATGACGTCTTTATCCTCATAAACGATATCCAGTGGAATCTGTTCGCCTTTGACCTCAGTATTTGGACGAGGAGGTACGCTCACCGCAATTACATCGCCTGATTTCACCCTAAGAGAAGGTTTCGATGCGATCTTGCCATTAACGGTCACCCTCCCCTCTTCTATAAGGCTCTGTGCCCGTGACCTGGAAATCTCGCCGTCGGTTGCTCCCGCAACAAATACATCTATCCTTTCAGAGGCGTATTCTTCCGAAACACAAAAACTATATTTCCTTTCGCAAGACCCCAACTCTGAAACATCTTTATCTCCCACCTTATATCTCCATCCTATGTGGATAAAATATGATCCAGATCACAAGAACCAAACATCCTATGACTATTGCAGCATCAGCCACGTTGAAGATGGCCGGAAAATACTTGACCGCAATAAAATCTGTTACCGTGCCTCGGGCCACTCTATCTATGAGGTTGCCAATGGTTCCTCCGACTACCAATCCAAGTGACGCTACAATAGGCCAACCAAAGCCCTGCACTCTCGGATACAAAATAGCAGCTAAGACCATAAAAGCGCTACTGAGTAATACAAACACCCACCTACCGCCTTCTAGAATGCCAAAAGCAGCACCTGCGTTTTCTGTGTATAGCAACTTCACCCATTCATCTATGATAGGTAGTGACTCTCCTACCGAAAAATGCCGTCGTATGTAATACTTGCTCAGCTGGTCTAGAACCAAAACCCCTGCAATTGAAGACCAAAACATCAATCGTTATTCCCTACTTTCGCGTGCGCCCAGTCTCATTACAGCATACACAAAACAAAGGTTAACCTGCAAGATATGCCGCTAATCTTCTCTTCGGCTGCTAATGGTTCCTTCTTTTTGCCTACAAGGCATTGTGATAGACTATACACAGATAGCATATAGGATAAGAAGTGGCATATAATGAGAAAACCTGCTCAGATGAAAAAAAGGGTATCTAGTATGTTAGTCTTAGGAACCCTCGTTATGGGTCTTTGCGGGTTTAACGTGCTTCTTTCCATCCAATTGGTAGCTCTGAACGCTAACTTCTACGTATCCTCATGGTCAGATCTGGGCATAGCAAAAACAGTAGGGATATCGGAAAGAGATCTGGCAACTGTAGGGGAGCATCTGCTCGCCTATTTCACAGGGTCCGTATCAAACCCTCAAGTAGAAGTCGAGATCGATGGAACAATTATGCCTTTTTTCAAAGAACATGAAATACAGCACCTCCAAGATGTTCACGGTCTGTTTCGCATGGGGATATCAGCTAAGTATGCCTGCGAAGCACTGATCGTGATTGGTGTGCTCATAGCGACTTTTCGAAAAGAATCCACCACCCAGAAACTGCAGAAAGCTCTTAGACTCTCTTGCGCCATACTGTGCGTCTTCGTAATTCTCATTGCCGCCGGCGCGGTTTTCGATTTTTCAAAGTGGTGGACAACGTTTCACCTTGTCGCATTCAGTAACGACTTATGGCTTCTCGACCCTCAATCAGACAGACTCATTCAGATATTCCCTGAACAATTCTTCTACAAGGCTGTAACCAGGATTTTCATTATTTCCTTGGCCTTAACTGGGCTCTATATGATTCTAAGTTTTCTCATAGGCCACATCCCCGCCTACCACAGTAAAGAGGACGCTTAGGTCTTTGATTAGATCAGGTGCGATCGAATATATGTCGTCTGAAAGCACTACGAAATCGCACAAGTTGCCCCTTGACAGCCTGCCCTTTTTCTTTTCCTCGTGTGCTCCGAACGCTCCGCCTAGCGTAAATAGGTCTAGCGCCTCATCCACTGTAAGGCGTTCGTTCGGGAAGAAACCTGAGGGCGGATTCCCATGCATGTCCTTCCTCGTCACCGCACAGTAAATACCAAACAAAGGGTCAGGAGGCTCAACGGGGCAATCAGAGCCACCCGCAAGGGGAATACCCGCTTTGAGCATTGAGCGCCATGAGTAAGAAGATTGCATTCTCTCAGGCCCAACGCGGTCCAGGGCCCAAAGCATGTCCGTAGACAAAAACTTGGGCTGAATATCGGCAACCACACCGACACGTTTCATTTCAGATATGAGGGCAGGGGTAAGAATCTGAGCATGCACAATTCTATGCCGCCATTCGTACTCAGAGAGCCTTGACTGCGCATAGTCAATTGCTTCCAGACTCACCTTTACAGCCCGATCCCCAATAGCATGTATCGCCACCTGCATCCCGATTGAATGAGCTCGGTGGACCATGTCTTTGAGGTCTTCCTCAGATACGACCAAAATGCCATTGTTGCCAAGATCATCGCTGTAATCGGATTCCAAAGCCGCCGTCCTTCCGCCAAGAGACCCGTCTGCAAACAGTTTCACAGCGCCTATTCTAAAGTAGTCATCGCCGTCGCCGGTACGAAGCGGACTATTAGACAATTCTTCAAGAAACTCGCCGGGGACATCCCAATATACCCTTAGAGGAACGTCTTTCTCTCGAACCCTCCTGTAAAGGTCCATGGTTCCCCAGAAGCCTGCTTGTCCGTCATTTGTGTGAACCGACGTAATCCCTTTTGAAAGGACATACTGTGTGGCTTTGGTAAGAGCATCCTCCATCGCCTCGGTTTCTATCTTTGGGATACAAGATTGAACCAGCCCTAAGGCAGATTCCCTTAATATTCCTGTAGGCTCTCCATAAGAATCTCTATCTACAACGCCTCCTGTAGGATCTTCAATATCTCGATTAATCCCGGCAATTTCAAGGGCTTTCGATGAAGCAACGGCAATGTGCCCGCACGACCTTACCAGAAATACAGGATGTCCCTGGGCTACTTCGTCTAAGTGATATCGAGTTGGATAGTCTTTTTCTAAGAACAGACCCTGGTCCCAACCTCTCCCTATCACCCAGCCGCCTTCTTCCGTTTCTAGGGCCCTTTCCCTGACTTTCTCCTTCAATTCCTCAATTGAGGTAACACCAACAAGAGATAGCACTTGAAGGTTAAGGCCGAAGCCCAACAGGTGAATGTGGCTATCCACAAACCCTGGAATCACCGTGTTGCCACCTAGATCTATTATTTCCGGCTTAACGCCTCGCGGAAAAGAGTCGAGACACTCCTTATACTCACCTATACACACTATCCTACCGCCGAACGACGCAATGCTGTCACAACCAGAGTAAATACCATCACCATCACACAAATGCCCATTTGTAAAAACTGTGGCCTTCAAACGGATTCCCTCCTCTTCAAGCGCAAAAACGTCATTTGCCCAATCCGTACTTTACGCATGCTTTGGCCAATACGTCAGTCGCATCTACAACTTCAATTCCAAGGTCGCCGTCCTTTAGCACAAGTGGGATTTCCGTGCACCCTGCGATCACTACATCGCAACCACGTGCTTCGAGTTTTCGTGCTTGCTCCAGTAGAATCTGTCTAGCTTTTTCAAGTACTGAGGCCTTTACCATATAAATTGCGTCCATAACAGACTCTTGGTCATCATCGGTAGGGATAATCGACTCAATGCCTACTTTGGCCAAAGACCTAGTGTACAATCCAGTCCTCAAAGTCCCGGTCGTCGCCAAGAGACCCGCTTTTTTCGCCCTTCCGTTTAGGTACCGAGCAACTTCTTCCATCATATGAAGCACCGGAATGCTAACTTGCGCCTGTATCTCTTTGTGGAAATAATGCGCGGTGTTACAAGGGATCGCTATAAAAGAAGCACCTGCTTTTTCAACATTTCTGGCTGTCTCGAAAAGAAGAGGTCTTGGATCCTTGCCTCCGCTGAGAATGTAGGCTGTTCTATCCGGTATCTTCGGATTCGAATCGATGATGACCCTCAGATGATCTTGATCCTTCTGAGCCGGAGTATTTTGTATTACCTTGAGAAACAAATCGCATGTGGCTTGCGGCCCCATTCCTCCCAGGATACCCACAACACGCATAGCTTTTCAACTCCCGTCATTTAGTAAGTATGTCTTTAAGATTGAAAAAGGGTTTCTCGTCGTCATCAGCAGGTTTCTTTACTTCAACCAGACTTTCAGTTACAGAATCTAGATTCTCGTCAAACATCTGTAGCGCCGACTGGAGAAACGCTCTCATCTCCGTCTTAAACCGCACAACTTTCTGTCTCTGCACTTCAAGTTCTTCGTAAGTCTTCTTGCGCGCGATCTCCGCTTCTCTTAACGTCATCTCGACCTGACGCCTTGCATCTTGAGTAACAGCATCTGCCTCTCTCTCCGCTGCTTCTTTAATCTGATCTGCAGCCTTTTGGGCGAGCACAATTGCATTCTTGAGAGTATCTTCCAATCCTTTGTAGTGATCTAATCTCATCTCCAAAGCGGCGATAGTCCCACGTAACTCTTCATTTTCACGAATAAGTCCTTCCAACTCGGCCACAATCTGGTCGAGAAAGTCATCAACTTCTTCTTCGTTGTATCCCCTGAAACCACGGGAGAACTCTTTATTATGAATATCTAAAGGAGTTAGAGTGGAAATCCTGGGAATCGGCGGTTTGGTCCTTTCTTGGTCCATGAAACCCCCTCCAATACAGCTGATTTCTATGTATCGGTTATCTATTTTCTGCGGATAGAGGCAAAGATCCTGCTAATTGTAAGTCCGCGGTCCAAATAAGGCTGTCCCTAGCCTTACCACAGTTGAACCTTCTTCAATCGCTATCTCATAGTCGGAAGACATTCCCATAGATAACTCCTTGAGACAATTCTCAGGGATGCCACGATCAGAAAGAAGGTCCCTAAGTATCCTAAGATCCTTGAAAGCTCTGCGCGCGCTATCAGTTTCATCTGAAAGGGGCGCAACAGTCATAAGGCCAATGAGTCGCAACCCAGGCAATTCCATGATAGCTGATGCTATCTCAAACGCTTCTTCAGGCTTACATCCATACTTGTTCGGGTCTAACCCGCTGTTTACTTGCACATAGACCGGAAGGTCCGTCTCCTTGTACTTTTGGCTGAATTTCGACAGGATCTCAGCGACTCTTATCGTGTCTACCGATTGCACTTCGTCGAAAATCCTCACTGCCATTGAAGCTTTATTGGTCTGAAGATGACCAATTAGCGCCAATTTAGCGCCGCTGAAAACCCCTGTTTCCTTCTTTTCGCGCGCTTCCTGTACTCTGTTTTCTCCGAAATAAAAGAGGCCAGATGACCGGGCTTCATTGATAGCCTCCAGAGAAACACCCTTGGACACTGCCATGACCCTTACTGAGGTTGGATCTCTCTTCGCTCTCTTGCACGCATTTTCAATATTTCGTCTGACAAGATCCAAATTATCCTTTATCATCTGACTCTCCTTCCGTCCAAAAACGCCTTCGCTTTGAACACGATTTCGCTGGTCTCATCAATTCCCTTTATGACGGCCTGATCGCCTCTTACCATCAAAACCTCTACCGGGCAGAAACGGGCATATGTCTTCTGTACTGTTAAAACCCCCATCCGGCCGTCTTTTTGGACCAGACTTTGAGAAGGCACCACAATGCCTTCCTGTCTTCTAGTGACAAGAGATATGTGTGCAGTCCTTACATATTCTTCCGGAGGTACTTCATCTATTTCGCCACAAATTACTGAATAGCCCGGCGGCTTTCCATCGATGACATCCACTATGGTGCAGCTAGACAAGACGGTGTCACCAACTTCGGCCCTAACTTTGTCCCCAACAACCAAATCCGGTCGGCTCTCGGTCATAAGAACGAGATAGAACCTAACTTTGCTCCCTGAGACTATGCGGGCAATCATCTCGCCCTCTGAGACAATCTGCCCATTTTCGACGACCACAGATTGGGGGTTAGAAAGTTGGGATGCAAGTACGGATATTTCGGAAGCATCCTTTCCGGATAAGTCCAAAGAAGACAGAAGCAAATCTTCAACGACCATTTCATTAAAGAAAGTTCCTGTCAAAGGAGATGTAACCTCTACCACATGGCCATCTACAAGAGATTCAATCGTGCATACTACGCCGCCGCTTCTTATCGAGTCGCCATTTTCGTGTCTGAATTCAATTTTGCCAGACAGCGGAGCGACCAGGATTTCCTGGCCTCCAAGGAAAACTGCGCTACCCGAAATCTTGTCTTCTAAGACTCCCGGCGTACCTCTGCCTATGGGCACAAACAAAGTAAGAAATGCGGACCGAAGATAAGGCCACAACAATATCAGACCAAGTAGGAGAACAACCATCACCACTCCTACGGTCTGCATCTTTTTCTTTAACTGTTTCTTCTTGTCGATTTTCTTTTTCTTTGTCTTAGCCATATCATTTAGAGAGTATTGTACAACAAGTATGAAGTCAAGGAAGAACCTGCATTGGCGTAGAAGCGCAAAAACCAAAGCATAAGAAATTAACGCCTAGTAGGGTCACGTAAAACAATATTCCGAGCTTATCTCGGTTTTTCAGGCGACTTTGCTTTCCTCAAAAACGTAGGTACTTCAAGTAAGTCTCTTGTATCAATCTTTATCGTCTCGTCTTCTGTCCTAAACACTCGCCGTGGCGTTGTGCTATCAAAACCAGTGGCGATAACAGTAATCTGAATGGTATCCTCGAGATTATCGTTGATCACAGCACCAAAAATGATGTTGGCATCAGGATCTGCGGCTTGGCTTATGATGTCCGCCGCTTCGGTAACTTCGAAAAGCCCCAGGTCGGGTCCACCTGTAACATTCATGAGCACTCCCTTGGCGCCTTCTATGCTGGTTTCAAGGAGAGGGCTTGCAATCGCCTGCATAGCAGCCTCTTTCGCTCTATTCTCACCCTGCGCCACCCCGATACCCATAAGAGCAGAACCTGTGTCCATCATTACAGTCCTGACGTCTGCAAAGTCTAGGTTGATCAGCCCAGGAACGCAGACTAGATCTGAGATTCCTTGAACCCCGTGGCGCAACACATCATCCGCCACCTTGAAAGCATCTAGAATTGATGCATCCCTAGGGACTACCTGTAGAAGCCGGTCGTTAGGTATAACGATCAAAGTGTCAACGCTCTCTTTTAGTCTTTCGATCCCCTGAAGAGCCACATTCATCCTGCGCCTCCCCTCAAAGGAAAAGGGTTTAGTGACTACCCCAACCGTTAGAGCCCCAACTTCGCGCGCCACCTCTGCGATTACAGGAGCTCCACCCGTGCCTGTTCCACCACCCATACCGGCGGTGATAAAGATCATGTCTGCGCCTTTAAGATACTCCACGATCTCATTTCTCGATTCCTCAGCAGCTTTTTCGCCCACTTCAGGGTTTGCGCCCGCGCCCAAACCTCTTGTTATATCCTCACCAATCTGGAGTTTTATGGGGGCCCTAGATAAATTGAGTGCCTGGGCGTCAGTATTGATGCAGATAAAGTCCACTCCCTTAATCCCTGAATCGATCATTCTATTAACCGCATTTGTGCCGCCGCCGCCAACCCCTATCACCTTCAAATTTGCGTATCTGGGCTGTTCTTCAATCATCGTCACCCACTCCCCTCTTCACCTCAGAAACTGTTTTCAACGACAATGGTTTATTTACCTTCATCCTTTTCCGCAATCGTAATCGTGCTGTCGGCCTGCTCTTGAGATTTCTCTGCGGTTAGGTTCCTGAGGATGAGTCGCCTTATCATTCCCACATTGTTAAATATCCTAACACCTAGAGCCACAACCGCAGCTAGATACAGTTCTATGCCCAAGACATCACCTATATACACAAAAACCGCAGACAAAATGGTATTTCCCAAGAACCCTGTGACAAAAATCATTGTATCGAAATCGCCTTCGAGACTAGCCCTCAGACCGCCAAGAGAGGTATCTACGCCTGCCAAGAGACTGACTGCAAGATATCGGGCAAATATTGGCGGTATTTGCCACGGCATTTTGAGACCGACCAAGACCCCTATAACCAAAGCTATCAAAAGGTACAACATTGGACTTACCCCTCTTTTTTAACCGGTTGTGCAAATTTGAAATTCACGGACCCGCTGTACGCCGGCAATACAACTTCTTCCTCCACCTTGATCTTCACCTCAATACCCCACAGCCCCAGGTTATCAACGACGCCTCCACGCATCTTAAGAGCCGCCTCAAGCACGCTTGAATCTCCAATGGCCTGTATAAGAATGGGCGGAGCTACTCTGTTACCATTAACCATGATTACAGGACCCACACAACGGACCTCGGTAGTTGCCACTACACGCTGACCATTAATGCACATAGCTTCGGCACCGGCAGCAAACAACTCATTGACCACGGCTAGAATGTCGTCATCGTGGATAATGAAGAGGTTGGGATCTTGGCCCGAACCCACGGGCTTCTGGGCATCATTCATCTCAACCGTTACTCCCGGACCTTTCACCTCGACAAGCCCTGCTAATATCCGTGCCTTTATCAGTTCTTCCTGGAGCGCTTTGACGTCAGCCTGCCCCGCCATAATCTCTGCTACTCGATCACGCAAGATCTGGACTTCCTCTTTAAGTCTGTCTCTTTCCTCTTCGGTGATTTTAACCAGCAATGAAAGTTCTTCCGAACGCTGATGATACACATTGGCATCAATAGATGGGCGCACCCTAAATTGGGTCGCAAGCATAAATCCGAATAATAGGAAAATAATGGCCAATGCCGCCTGGGAACCACGCTTGGTCAAGGTTCTCACCACCTTTCTGTGCTACCTCAGTTTAACTGCCTGTTTATCAAAACGCAAATCGATATACTCCGCGATTCTGTCTTCCGATTCCAGTTCACAAAGTATGGACTCTAACACCGCTAGCACGGTTTCAGAATCAGCTTTTTCTTTACCCATAAAGACTTTACATCCATCATCAAGTATAATTGAACACTCTTCATTTTGGACGTTAACTTCGATCATTTTGCTTCTTGTCACAGGCCCAATCCCCAAAATCACTTCTAGGGCCCAACCACATTCTGGCGAACTCAGGAATTGGCCTGGAGCGACCGGCCCTTGGATCCCGGTCAGAGCGATTAGCTCTGCAGATGTTCCGTCATCTTCTTCAAGCACACGTCCATCTTTATCTATCAACCAGACCACGCCATCTATAGGCGCAAACGCGATAGGCACACGTTCAACTATATGTATCTGCAAAGTATCAGGTAGTTTCTTGCTACAAGTTGCGCGTTCGATCCATGGACAAGCCTCAAGGGACCTCTCGATTTTCTCTAGATCCAAAGCGAAGATATTATCAGACCACTGAGCGCACCTCGCCAACACCTCATCACGTTTGACACGGGAAATTCCTGTTATGGCATAGCTTTTCACACAGAACATAGGGGACCACCAAAGAAACAAAAACACCCCAATAAGCATAAAAAACACTGTTACAAAAGCCCACGGTATATCGGGTCCTTTGTATTCAAGTTCTCCGGCGTCTCCGTTTTTGGATCCCTGCCTAGTTGCGACCAATCTCTCCTTGTCATTTCCTTTCATAGAAACATAGGTCAACCCGAATAACTAATGCAGCAAAGAACGCAGCACATCGTGAACTCTCCATATGTCACCTGCTCCCATAGTCATTATTACGTCTCCTTGGCGAGCAAGGCTCGCTGCAGTACGAGCAGCGTCTAGCATTTCATCTATCTGAAAGACACACTGATTCCCAAAAGAGCGCACTGATTCGCTTATGACCTGCGCTTTCGTTTGGAGATCTTGTTTCTCTCCAGGTCCAACATATATTTCGGTGATTACAAGAGCATCAGCTTTTCTAAAAGCAGGGCCAAACTCGTCATGTAGAAGCCTAGTACGAGAATATCGATGGGGTTGAAAAATCACGATGAGCCTAGAATGTGGCAAAGCCTCTTTCACCGCATCCAGCGCAGCTTCGATTTCTCTGGGGTGATGGGCAAAATCATCAATAACCAATACTCCACCGAATTCGCCTATTCGTTCAAGACGTCGCTTCACCCCGGGAAATGACCCTAGGTGCCTACATGCATCATCCGCCTGGATTCCGACACCGCTTACAGCCGCAATCGCTCCCAGAGCATTCTGAATATTGTAGATCCCGGGTACTTCAAGCCGCATGGTAGAGACAACCTCACCCTCTCGTTCGACCAAACAGGTACTCCCCCAGCCATCAACAGACACGTCCTTGACTCGCCAAACGGCATCATTAGCAACGGCGTATGAGACTGCGTCAGGATGATCTTCAATCCACTCTCTAAGAAATTCATTATCCGTACAAACGATATTCTTACCGCCATAGGCCGTATGTTCTAGGTATGAGCGAAATGCTTCCTTCAGAGATTCGAATGAACCCCAATAGTCTAAGTGATCTATATCTACATTTGTAACTACGCTAATGTCACCTTTTGCCTTAAGGAAAGAGCCATCGCTCTCGTCTGTTTCAACAACAGCATATGCACCATTTCCCAGTTTTGCATTGCCCATATCCCCAATTTGACCGCCGACTAAGTATGTGGGATCCACGCCGGCTTCCTCCATAACCCAAGCGATCATAGAAGAGGTAGTCGTCTTACCATGAGCACCTGCGACCGTCACAAGTTTCTTGTCTCGTATTGCCCAAAGTAACATATCCATCCGATGGACGATGGGTATCCCTCTTCTCTTCGCCTCTACGACTTCTGGATTGTCCTCAGATATCGCGGAAGACACCACGACAACATCAGGATCTACAATGTTCTCCCTGTCGTGGCCTATGTAAACACGAGCGCCAAGTTTGCGAAGGTCATCTGTTGTGCTGCTCGACTTCATGTCTGATCCTGAAACCTCAAAGCCTTGTTCTATGAGGATGCGGGCTATACCTGACATGCCTTGTCCCCCAATTGCAACGAAATGAACTTTATTCACCGTCCACCCTCTTTTCTCGGAATTAGTTCCTCGTCCTTTCGGCCATCCCCACCAAATACCCAGCGATCTCTTCCGAAGCATTCGGCTTTCCTACACTCCGGGAAGCCTTCCTCATAGCCTCAACCACATCTTTGTCCTCTACCAGCCGGAAAAAAGAATCCTTGATCTGACTTATAGAATCCGAACACTCCCGGACAACTACGGCGGCGCCTTGAGCCTCTAAGGCTCTCGCGTTGTATTCTTGGTGATTCCCGGCCACATTTGGTGATGGCACTATAATTGAAGGTAATCCCAGAGCCGTAATCTCAGAAAGTGTCATGCCACCCGCCCTTGACAGAACCAAGTCACATGAGTGGTATGCCATCTCCATATTGTGGACAAATGGTCTCAGCACAACGTTGGACGTCCTTGCCCCCGACCCGTCAGCTTCGGGAACAGCATTGAGGCGGTTAACCGTTTCTTCATAGTACCGTGAGCCGGTTATCAATAGCATCTGTAGCCTGTCATCCATCTCGCTAGCTATAGTTATGGCAGCCTCTATGATACTCTCGGCACCCCTCGAACCTCCTAGAACCAGCAACGTAAAACGCTCGTCTAGGCCAAAAAACGCTTGTGCTTCATCGCGTGAGACTGAGAATAGTATCTCTCTTACTGGGTTTCCGGTCACTTTCACGTTGGCCGCTTTGGGGAAATACTGAAGCGAATACTCCCATGCCGCAAAAGTGACGTCTACCATCTTTGATAAGTAGAGATTTGTTTTCCCTGGAATAGCATTTTGTTCTTGAATCGCGCATGGGATGCCCATGAACCTTGCTGCTAAGACAACGGGTCCGGACACATAGCCACCAGTACCCAAGACTACGTCCGGACGATATGCATGGAAAATCCGTCTTGCATCGCTTACGCCTAAGACCGCATTCCAAACTCCTTTCAGAGCAACAATGGGCGATTTTCCAACTATGCCAGACGACCTAATCGATTCAAAACGCAAGCCTTCTCTAGGTACTAGCGAACTCTCCATACCAGAACTCGTACCTATGTACAATACATCCGAAGTAGGCATAATCTTCCGGATGCTCTTTGCAACAGCTATAGCTGGGTAAATGTGACCACCTGTACCTCCTCCGGTCACTATACATCTCATTTAGCAGTCAGCTCCTATCAACCGTATATCTGGAAACATTCAAAAGTATACCTACACTGCTGAGCGACATAAGCAATGATGAGCCGCCATAGCTTATGAAAGGCAAGGTTATCCCGGTAATGGGTAGAACACCTGTAGANNGCGTTCATCGCAATAGTGTATCCTCTCCACGCTATGATTACAAATAGCCCTACGACAAGGGATGTCCCAAAGAACCCCAGCTCTTCCCCAATAACTGAAAACACAAAATCGGTATCGGCCTGTGGAAGATAAAACCCCTTCTGCCGTGACAAACCTATACCCTGGCCAAACAACCCTCCGCTACCAAAAGCATATAACGACTGGATCGCTTGGTACCCGGACCCTAGTGGGTCTTTCCAAGGGTTGCGAAATGCCAAAAGTCGCGCTCTCATGTACTCCTCGGCCGTTATAACCTTGTACACAATCGGTGTGGCTACTGCAGCTAACCCAACCAAATACCAAACATTGGCACCTGCAATGAACAAAACAAGAACAGAATTAGCAGCAAGGATCGTTGCAGTTCCCAGGTCAGGTTCCATCAAGATCAACCCCGCTGTAGCTCCAATGAGCAAAAGATACGGCGCAAGATCTTTGGCGAGCCGCACACCGCCTCTCTTCCTGCCAAGTTGATCTGCGAGAAATAACACTGTAGTTATCTTGGCCAATTCCGCCGGTTGAAACCCTAGGTTCCCAATCCCTAGCCACCGCCTAGAACCCTCTCTTAGTTGACCTATGGCAGGCACCAAAACGATAGTCAAAAGCACAAGCGATATCCCATACACCAGTGGAATTACTTTTTTGTACCGCCAACAGTCAAAGTTCATGAAAAAAAACATCGAAATCAGGCCTAGGACGGCCCACATTCCTTGCCTCTTAATGAAGTAGTAAGCAGTATCATAAAAACGTAGAGATCGTGGCATGCTTGCAGAAAACACCATGACAATGCCCAAAGCCAAAAGGGTGAGCACTGAAAAAAACAAGGTATAATCCGGACTACCTCTTTGTACAGTATTGGCGTTTTGATCTTTTTTCATGTTCCTAAAGAGCCACCTTTGCTTCACATACGGAGTAAAGATGCCACCCCTATGATTGCCATAACAAAGGAAAAGCACCAAAAAAGAAGGACTACCTTCCGCTCGCTCCAACCTAGCAGTTCAAAGTGATGGTGTATAGGAGTCATCTTGAAAATCCGCTTCCCAAATAGCTGAAAGGATGCCACTTGCAAGATGACAGAAACAACCTCTACAAACTGCACTGCAACGATGAAAGGAAACGCCATCTCAGTTCGAGTGCAGATAGCAAAACCGGCAAGAAGACCCCCGAGGGCAAGAGAACCAAGGTCCCCCATAAACACTCTTGCAGGGTGATGATTGTAGTAAAGAAACCCTAGCAAAGCGCCTACTGAACATAGAGCTAAGGAACTTAAGTCGCCTATCGCCTTCCCGTATGCAGGAGAAATAATGAACGTAATTATGACGAAATATGCCAGAAGTCCGATAGACGCAACGCCTGCTGCTAGACCGTCAAGACCATCGGTGAAATTCATACCGTTTGCCGTTCCTAAGATGAGCACTAGCGCAAAGAGCGGATATAACCATCCCATTTCCCAGGTACTACCGATAAAAGGCAGAGTTGCCTCGGTGTTCATCTCAGGCACGCCCCACAGGAACAACACCGCGAAAAGAACCTGCAAAGCAAACTTCTCTCTAGCCCTGAGACCCAAAGAACGCCCTAATTTCACCTTTCTATAGTCATCTACGAAACCTATAAGACCGTAAGACACCATGAGACCGAGTACGAGTAGTTCTTCTTTCGACGGAATTGTCTTTTTGTACAAATACACAATGATTCTTGAAATAATGATCGCAGAAATGAATATGATACCCCCCATAGTGGGGGTCCCCGATTTCTTCTTATGAGATTCGGGACCTTCTGGTCTTATCTGTTGTCCAACGTTAAGCTCCTCAAGTCTTGGTATAAGGAATCTACCAAAAACCAAAGATAGTGAGAGTCCCAATAATAAAGACAAAGATATTTCTCCGCCACCCATAGAGTCATCATCCCCGATCACAGCTATTGCCTAATCCCCGAAGAACATCGACAATAGATTCAAACTGCATTCCCCGGGAAGCTTTCACCAAATAGACGTCGCCACGTTGAAGCAAGTGACTTAGAAAGTCTGCAGCATTATCCTTGTCTGAAAACCAAAAAGCCGTCTCCTGAGTCCCTTGAGATCTAGCATGGTCCCAACCCTGCTTAGTATGAATACTCAAGGGCCCTACCGCAATCAAGACATCGGCTTTGTCTCTCGCATATGCTCCAACTTCAAAGTGTGCTTTAGGCGCATATTCCCCCAACTCTAACATGTCGCCCAAAACCGCAATCTTGCGAAGCCCCGAAATATCATGTAGAAGGTCCAACGCCGCCTTGGTTGATTTCACGCTAGCATTGTACGCATCGTTTACTATTGTAACCTTTTCTGTATGTACTACCTCTTGTCTCATCGGGCTCAGGTTCACATTACAAAGACCCAAACGAATGTCCTCAGTAGAAAGCCCAAGTTCATACCCTATGGCTATTGCAGCCAGTGAATTCTGAATCTGATGAAGACCTGGCATATGCAGGATAAACTCCTCTACTTTACCAAGATAGCCCACTTTGAACTGATATGCAGACTCATCTGCTTTGCGTATGTCGAATGCTCTACAATCTGCATCGTCACATAACCCATAGCTGACTACTCGACACCTGGCTAAGCAACTCATCTTCCGCACAAATTCGCTGTCCCAGCATAGAAATGCCATGCCATCATCAGGCAGGCTTTCCAGAATTTCTGCTTTGGCACAAGCTATCTTTTCTATGCTTCCCAAGACTCCTATGTGAGATTCAGAGATATCTGTTAGAACACCAAACCTCGGTTTTGCAATTCCGCAAAGCTCCCGTATCTCTCCTTTAGCTCGCATGGCCATCTCCAAAACCGCATATCGGTAACCTGGTTCCATCTGCATCACCGCCAAGGGCAAACCGATATGCGAGTTCATATTTCCAGGGTTCTTGTATGTCTTAAAACGCTGATTGAGAACAGAGGACACTAAGTCCTTAGTGCTTGTTTTGCCTACGCTACCGGTTATACCAATGACATCAACCTGCATACGTGCTAGGTAATCGGCAGCTAGTTTCCCTAGCGCCTGAGTAGTAGACTGTACCAAAACGATCCCAAATCTAGGGTCTGGGACCTTTACTGGTTTTTCAACAATCGCCCCTACTGCGCCTTTTGCAGCAACCTCACGGAGATGATCATGAGCATCTACCCTTTCGCCACGTATCGCACAAAACAAAGACCCTCTCACATCCGCTCGCGAATCAATGCTCATGCTCTCGGCTTCCAAAAAAGGGTCCCCCTGCAACAGCTCCCCATCAACAATTCTGGCTACGTCAAAAAGGCTATACTTCACTTCAAAACTCCCCTAACCCAGGCTTGTCGTACTCTGGTAAGCCTTTAAGTGCCTCTATTGCATTTCTGGCTACTTCGGCGTCGTCAAAGCTAACCACCCGGTCCGCAAGTATTTGATAGGTTTCGTGCCCTTTCCCTGCAATCACCACTACGTCCCCCTTTTGGGCAAACGAAATTGCTCTAGCGATTGCTTTTCGCCTATCGCTTATGCGCTCAAAAACAAGGCCAGGCTTTGCTCGTTTGGCTTCATTTACACCTGCTTCTATCTGGTTAAGGATCTCTTCTTGGTCCTCAGTCCTCGGGTTGTCATTTGTGATTATGACCACGTCCGCCATTTCGCCAGAAATTCTGCCCATAACAGGACGCTTAAACTTATCTCTGTCACCGCCACAACCAAAGACGACTATGACTCTGTTATCAGCAACTTGTCGTGCAGTATCTAAGATGTCTTTGAGACTTTCTGGGGTATGAGCATAGTCTACCCAAACCGCATATTCTTCAGTACCAGACACAAGTTCGGCACGTCCCCTGACTCCCGAAAGCTTAGGAAGGACTGCCGCTACTTCATAAAGGTCTGATCCCAATCCCAAAGCTACTGCACTGGCCGCCAAAGCGTTATATATATTAAACCTACCCGGTAAGTTAATCCCGGTCCTTATGGTTTTTCCGCAATAGGAAATCGCAAAAGAGCTTCCACGAGAACCTACCTCCACGTCAATTGCACGTACGTCAGATGGTTGTTCCAAACCGTAGGTAATGCTCACATCTGGCGCCTTTGACAAGAAGTAGTTGCTGAAAGGATCGTCGTAGTTGATCGCTGCAAAAGGAAGATTCCGCCCAGGCTGGACTGGTGTCCGAGGAAGGGATTCAAAGAGCTTCCCTTTCGCGTCGACGTAGTTATCTATATTGCCGTGGAAATCTAAGTGGTCCGAACCTATATTAGTGAACACTGCCACATCGAACTCAACATGAGCTACCCTGTCAAGAACCAAAGCGTGAGAAGAAACTTCCATAACCACAGCAGTGCAGCCTTTTTCTACCATTTCTCTTTGCATAGATAAAAGATCTAGGGATTCCGGCGTAGTATGCTTACAAGGCCGCACCTCTTCACCGATTATGTTATGTACCGTACCCAGCAAGCCTGTAGAATATCCCATGCTATCTAGCATGTCTTTCACCATATGACAAGTAGTCGTTTTTCCTTTGGTTCCGGTAACGCCAACTACCAGAAGGTCACGGCTAGGATTCCCATAGAAGGCGCACGCTAGGTGCGATAACGCAAATCGGGCGTTCTCAACTATGGCAATGCCCTTGTCCTGAGGAATGCGAACGATGTGTTCAACGACTACCCCGCTGGCGCCTTTCGAAAGGGCGTCAGCAACAAAATCGTGCCCGTCTAGTCGGTAGCCTTTTATTGCTACAAACAAATCACCTGGTTTCACTTCACGTGAATCGTAACAAACTCCAGTTATCTCACAATCTCGAACAAGTTGGGCGTTGGAAAGCCCCCGCAATAACTGTGAAAGTAACATAGAACCCACCCCCCGCTCAGATATGGGCATCGATGACCAGTCTTATGCTATTGGCCTACGTCCATTCTGAAAACAGCCTTGACGCTAGTACCTACTGGAACTATCTTTCCAGCTTGAGGTTCCTGAGTAACACAGAACCCGTTACCCTCTGCGCTCAAAGACAACCCACTGTCTTTGAGCTTTGCCCGTGCCTGCGTCATCCCAAGACCCACGATTGAAGGAACCCTGACCATTCCTTCGGCAGGTTCCTCATCACCTTCAGTGTATAATACCACATCTGTGCCTCTGATTACCCTAGAACCGGCAACCGGAAACTGGTCCAGCACGGTGCTCCCCGAACCCTCAGTGCGTACTTCGAAATCGTCTTGATTGAGTTCATTCAAAGCTGTGTCAACGGGTTTTCCGACTAGATTAGGAACTTTTACAACATCCTGCCCTCCAATGTCTAGGACTTCCTCTTGGGGTGGGATTTCAAGGTAGCGCAACATGTCGCGCATTATCGATGAAAACACTGGTGCGGCGACAACGCCGCCATAGTAATCGCCTTTTGGCTCGTCTATCATTACCAGAAGCACCACTTGCGGGTCATTGGCAGGTGCAAATCCAACAAATGATGATATGTATTTGTCTTGGGCTATCTTTCCGTCTATTACTTTGTTGGAGGTACCCGTCTTGCCTGCGAGGCGGTATCCTGGCACATAAGCTGACCTTCCGGTACCTTCGGAGACAACTTTTTCCAGAGCCAACCGCATCTCTTGCGCCGTCTGATCGGAGATCGCTTGTCTGACCGGCTCGCAAGACGCAGACTCAACCACGTTTCCCTCAGCATCAGTAACCTCTTTAACCACGTGAGGAACAACAATATCTCCACCGTTAGCTATGGCAGATACAGCAGTCACTATTTGCATCGGTGTAGTTTGAAGAGTCTGTCCGTACGACATAACCGCAAGGTCAATTTCTCTGGCTTGATCTTTTGGCACGATAATTCCGGATGATTCGCCAGGGAGATCGATCCCTGTACATGACGTGATTCCAAAACGATCGGCATAATGGTAGAAGTCTTGTATACCTATTTTCTGAGCTATTTGGACGAAACCTACGTTGCATGAATTCTGGATCACTTGCACAAAAGTCTGCTTGCCGTGGGCAATCGACTGGTTGCAGTGTAATATCTCTACCCCTACTTTTAGACTGCCATTACAATAGAATACATCGGTCGGCTTTACAGATCCACACTCTAGCCCTATTGCTCCTGTCACAGGCTTGAAAGTAGATCCCGGCGGAAAAGAATCTGTAACCGCCTTTATCCTTCGGTTGGCCGCAGGATACTCATCGTACTTGTTAGGGTCATATCCTGGGCGAATTGCAAGGGCAAGGATCTCGCCATTTGACGGGTCCATCGCTACCACAATGCCCCCCGCAGCATTGGATTCTGCGATCCTCTTGTCAAGTTCTCTTTCTACTATAAATTGAATGGGTTCATCAATGGTAAGAACAAGGTTTTTCCCGTCTATAGGAGGTATGTACCCTTTTTCCGATTGAGGTATTATATTGCCCAAGGCATCTACTTCAACGGTGAACTTCCCAAGAGTCCCTCTTAGCAAATCGTCATATTGATATTCCAGACCCTCAAGCCCATCGTTATCGATGCCTACTATGCCCAGAACTTGAGCCAACAATGTCCCTTTCGGCCAGACTCTCATGGATTCCTGAGTAAACCCTATACCTTGGAGATTCAGTTCCTTTATCTTGCGGACTATGTCATCCGGAAGTTTCCTTTTGATCCACTCGAAGCCGCTGGTTCTCGTCAGAATTGTAAGCATCTTTTCGTAATCCATGCCCAAAACATCGGATAGGACCTCGGCCGTGTGGACCGGGTCCTTTATCTGAGATGGAATAGCATATAAAGATTCCACGTCAATACTGAATGCGAGTTCGTGCCCGTTTCTGTCGACGATAATTCCGCGCTTGGGCTGTATTGGTATGTCGTTCATTCTCATATCCAAAGCCATCTGGCTTAGCTCTTGTGCCCATATGATCTGAACATAAACTAATCGTGCCAATATCAGCGCGAAACAAACGAACAAAAAAGACAAAACTACCTTAAGCCGTTTCCGGACTTCAGCTCTCCCCATCATATTTCTCTCCAAATAAAACTGCTAACGCCGCTCCTTAGCAGCAATCAAATTATCTCTCATAAACTCAGCCACACGACTGATCCAAGCGAAGAAGCCGCCTGGCGCCTGTTCGTCCGCTGTCAGCTGATCCGAGTCTTCTCTAGCAATTGCGTTGGTGTTGTCTATGTTAACTGCCACGGCCCTCACTTGGATAGGGTCAGTCATGCCCAAAACATCCCTGGCCTGTGCCTCTATAAATGTCAATGATTCCATAGTCGCCACTGTTCGCTTCAGATCTTCATTGCGCATCTTAAGGTCTTTTAGAGTCTCCTCAAGAGCCATGAGTTCCTGATTCATGGTAGCTACTTGTGCAGGTTGCCAAACTAACATTAGCCCAACTGCAACTAGAAGACCAAAATACAAGATCCCGATAAATTCAATAGGGACAGACTTTTTTGAATCTAACTCCTGGCTTCTTATCATAGATACCACTTCTCCCTATTTTTGGATGACCCGCAATTTCGCGCTTCTAGAACGAGGATTGCCTTGTACCTCCGCTTCGCTTGGCCTTAATACCTTCTTGGTCCTAATGCTACCACCGCGCCTCGCTTCCAATTCTTTGAAGGTAACCTTAGCTATCCTATCTTCAAGTGAGTGATACGTTATCACCATGAGAACGCCACCTGGCTCCAAAAGAGAGAACGCTACTGACAGACTTTCGCCTAACCTTGATAGTTCATCGTTTGTAGCAATCCTCAGTGCCTGGAAAGTTCTCCTAGCAGGATGAATATAGTCTTTCCTGGCTCCTGCAGGCAGTGCATTTGTTACAACGTCAACCAGGTCCTGTGTAGTTAGAATCGGTTCGCTAGTTCGCCTAAGTACAATCTCCCTGGCAATACGGCGGGCAAAACGCTCTTCACCGTATTCTCTTATGATGCGCTCCAGTTCCTCTTCGTTAGCCTCGGACACGATGTCTGCTGCCGTTTTCGGTGAACATGGGTTCATCCTCATGTCTAGCGGAGCATCAGTCCTATAAGAGAAACCCCGTTCATATCTGTCAAGTTGCATAGAAGAAACTCCAAGATCAAACAAGGCCGCGCTTATCCTAGAAACACCTAGTTTTGACAACAGTCTTTCCAGTTGCCTATAATCCCATTTGAACGCTTTGAAACGACCCCGGAATTCCTCGTCGATTCTGCCCTGAGCGGTCAAAACTGCTTCGTCGTCTACATCTATCCCGAAAACGAAAGTGTGCGGGCTATTTCTCAAGATCTCCAGCGAATGTCCTCCGTCGCCAACTGTGCAGTCAAAAACAACGTTCCTCTGAACCTCTAGTACGAAACTGACAACTTCCGAGACCATTACAGGCTCGTGATAGTTATGGTGAGGTCCTCCTGCCATCATATTCCGACGACGCTTTCTGCTAAAGCCGAAAACCGTTCGCCTAGATCTTTTTTCGCATCATCCCAGGCTTCCTTATTCCATATCTCTATCCGGCTTCCAACCCCCAGGATAAATACATCTTTGTTCAATCCAGCGTACTCTCGAAGATTTTGAGGTAAGATAACCCTACCCTGTTTGTCCGGCTCGACTTCCTGAGCACCTGACAAGAAATACCTAGCGAAATTCCGCCCGTCTTTCTGATTCATGGGTATGGCTTTGAGCTTATCGATAACGCTGTTCCACTCATCGTACGGATAAACAAACAGACACTTGTCCAGACCTCGCGCCACTACAAACCTAGGACCAAGAGTCTCTCTGAACCTTACGGGCAGAGCCACTC
>MTKW01003752.1_pt1 | contig 24540 bp, 18 predicted proteins | sample 1042761 | NCBI WGS metagenome assembly MTKW01 (sample SAMN06205366, study PRJNA360243) | anaerobic digester metagenome | biome: Wastewater treatment plant; feature: Anaerobic digester sludge; material: sludge; isolation source: anaerobic digester fed with sludge from wastewater treatment plant ...
TGTGAGGAGCTGACAAAGCTAACACTGGGCGACTCCCTTAGAATACTTGACAATCATGCTTTTAACGGATGTACAAAAATAGAGGGACATATCAAGTTCCCCAAAACTTTGGAGTTTATAGGGGATGAGAACTTCTCCGGCTGTGGAAAGATTACCGGTATAGACCTTCCGGACGGACTGAAAACCATCGGTCGGAAAGCTTTTAGTGGGTGTTTGGGTATTACCAAGCTGACCCTGCCCGGCAAGTTGGAGGTAGTTGGCGACGGTGCCTTTTACAACTGTTGGAATATCGAAAGCAAATTAGTATTCCCGGCTACGATGAAAACCATAGGAGATAGGGCGTTCCATAACTGCCAAAAACTGCAAGGTATCGACCTGAAGCGAGCTTCGGAACTGGAGTCTATCGGGGTTCAGGCATTTTACGGGTGTGACAGCCTCACAGGAGAGCTATGGATACCCGATGCCGTAACCACAGTCAGAATAGAAGCTTTTTATTTCTGCTCCGGAATTAACAGCATCTATATCGGTGCATCGCTCACGGAGGTTGGTAGAGATGCTTTCACTTCGTTTCCTCGCGGCAATCTAACTTCCATTACCGTCAATAAAAACAACTCCAAGTACGACAGTCGGGAGGATTGCAATGCAATGATAGAAACAGCCACTAACACGCTTTACAAGGGATGCTGCCGTACTGTTATCCCTGAAACGGTAACCGCTATCGGCAATGATGCTTTCCTTGGCTGCGACATTATCGGGGAATTCAACATTCCGGATGCGGTAACAAGCATCGGGGATGATGCTTTTTACGCTTGTCATGACATAACCCGCATTAACTTAAGTGAGAATAATAAGCTGGAAAGCATCGGGGAAGAGGCTTTCGCCACATGTTACAGATTGAGGGAAATACCGCAGCTGTATTCGATAGTTACTATCGGCGATCAAGCTTTCGAGGCTTGCCATAGTATGCCCGGCGTAATCTTTGGTCCTAACCTGAAAGAAATAGGAGAACGTGCTTTCAACGCTTGCGGCAATTTGCAGCACGCTACATTCAAGTCTCACACTCCCCCGACAGTAGGCACTAATGCATTTATCTACAACCCCGAGTACAGTCCCTATATGTTTATTCCATGCAACAGCACCGCCGCTTATCAGGCTGCAATGCCTAAACAAGAAAAATTTATCGAGTCCGACACTTACACTGTGAGTGTGGTATCGAATGATGTGGAGATGGGAAAGGTCTCTTACAAAAGCCACGACCTCTGCGAATCAAATATAGTAACAGTTACTGCCATACCGGAGCCCGGTTTCAGATTCCTAAATTGGACGGGCGGTATCTCACAAAACCCATGTACCTTTTCCGCAACAAGTGACCTTTTCTTAGTGGCTTATTTTGAAGCAGAGCCCGAGCAGGAATATACGATAAGAGCCTTAAGCAACGATTCTACCCAAGGCACTGTAACCGGCGGAGGCCTCTATCTTGAAAATACCACCGCCACACTGACCGCCGTGCCGAAAGAGGGCTACCAATTCCTGAAATGGCAAGACGAAAATACCGATAACCCGCGTAGCATCGTAGTAACAAGCGATGCCACGTTCACGGCATTCTTCGATGTGGCTGACGGTATTGATGGAGATTTTGCGGATGGTGTACAGATTTATAGTGTAAATAAAACTATTGTTATTGGCAATGCCGAAAACAGTAGTGTAAGCATTTATAACTCAACGGGGCAATTGCTAATAAATGAAGCTGCCATTGCTACGAATAAATTTGTGATAAGTGTAGAGCATCAAGGTATTTATTTTGTAAAAGTGGGCAAGAACAAGGTGCAAAGAGTGCTGATAAAGTAAATTGGAAGATGGAAGTTTCGAGTTTCGGGTTCCGGGTTTCGAGAGTTCCATACGACAACTAAAAAATAATATTTAACCGTATGAAAACAAAATCTATTTTTATTATGGCAATCCTGCTTTTCACCTGGATGGGAAGGGCAGCGGCACAAGGATACATGGATGATAGCTGGATTGGTATGCGCTATTATAATGATGGTGAAGAATTAGCAGGCGATTATTATACCGGAACGTGTGTTGTTAGAGGTAATGCAATGTTCCATCCGATAGACTGTGAAGATGGTACACACATCGCTATAGGATATCCTAAATCCAAGGACGTTTCAGGACATATCAGTTTCCCAAGAAATATCAATATTACTTGGAAAGTAATAGAAAAATTAATATACACACCAAGTGGAGCGGTTGAAGATATCATTTGGACATATGAGACCNNAGGCTTTCGCTTTTTGTCCGAAATTAAAGAATATAGAGGGCGTTACATCTGTTGACTCCATCGCAAAGCAAGCTTTCTTGCTTAGCCCGTCTCTCGAAACCATTGGCGGTACGCTAAAAGTAAGACGCGTTGGAAGGGAGGCTTTTAAAGATTGTGCAAAACTTAGAACAGTCTTTACCGGATTGAAACATATAGAAGAATCGGCTTTCGCGGGATGTGCCTCTATTCCGGCAGTTAATATCAGTAAGGCGGAATATATTGAAAATGCAGCTTTTGCAAGATGCTCGTCACTTAAAAGTGATCTGTTTATTATCGCAGAGGATATTGGAGATTATGCGTTCAGCAGATGTTCAGCAATTCCTAGTGTACACATCAACAATACGGTAAAAAATATCGGTGCAAAGGCTTTTCTTGAATGTGGGGATATGGAAGAGCTGACTTTCAGTGAAAACGACGAGCTTGAGATAGGTGTAGCCGCTTTTATGGGATGCTGCAGACTTAGAGATGTAACGGTTCGAGGAAAAATCATCGGCGAGGAGGCTTTTAGCACTGTTGGCTTCGACACGCTGTACGTGAGCTTCCTACAAAACCTTACCATTGACAATTCGGTAAAAACCATCAAGGATAAAGCTTTCTATAAATGTAGGTTTATTAGAACAATCAATATCGGAAATTCGGTGGATACCATCGGTTTTGCCGCTTTCGAAGGAACTTACAGTGTTAAAGATACACTGACCATTCCGCCGTCTGTAAAACATATTAGATTCGCAGCTTTTTCAGATTGTGGTATGAAATACCTGGAACTTAGTCCATCCTTGGAAATCATAGAAGGTTCCACTTTCTATGGCTGCCTGAACCTTAAAAAGGTAGAGATACCGAAAAATATAAAAATCATAGGAAGCTGGGCTTTCGCTGGATGCCCGCGAGTGGCTCAGGTAACAATGACGGCAGTCGATTCTATTGGCGATGGTGCCTTTCGCGAATGTATTGACATGACGAGCTTAGCACTGGGCGACTCCCTTAGAATACTTGGCAACTCTGCTTTCGAGGGGTGCACGAATATAAAGGGACATATCAAGTTTCCTAAGACTTTGGAGGTTATAGGATCGAAGAACTTCATGGGGTGTAGAGAGATTACCGGCATAGACCTTCCTGACGGACTGAAAGTCATTGGGTGGTCAGCTTTCGAGGGATGTACAGGACTTACCAGACTGACCCTGCCTCCCCGATTGGAATATATTGGTATCAGTGCCTTTTACGGCTGTTCAAACATCAAGGATAATCTGGTATTTCCCGCTACGCTGAAACACATCGGGTACAAGGCATTCAAAAACTGCATTCAAGTGCAAAGTATCGACTTGGGAGGTGCTACGTCACTGGAAACCATTGAGAGCAAAACATTCTACCACTGTAAAGGGATTAAGGGAAAAGTGCGAATTCCGGATGCTGTAACCACTGTAGAAAAAGAGGCATTTTATTGTTGTGACAGCATAGAGAGCCTGCATATCGGTGCATCGCTGCAGGAGATTGGTGAGGATGCTTTCCTTACATTTCCTTGGAGAAATCTAACTGCCATTACCGTCAGTAGCAGAAACCCCAATTACGACAGTCGGGATAATTGCAATGCCATAATTGAAACAGCTACCAATAAACTTTACAAAGGATGCATGAATACTGTTATCCCCGAATCAGTAACCACTATCGGTAAAGATGCTTTTATTAGCTGCGGAATGTACGGTACTTTCAATATTCCTGATGCGGTAACATCCATCGAAGATTATGCTTTTTTCGGTTGTCGTACGTTGGACCATATTAAGTTAAGTGAAGATAATAATTTGGCAAGCATCGGCATGTGGGCGTTCCGAGACTGCGAAGACCTGAAAGACGTACTGTATCTGAACTCTATTGACTTTATCGGCTTTGGAGCTTTTCAGGGGTGCAGTAAAATTCCCGGAATATTCTTTGGTTCCATACTGCGAAAGATAGAAGCACAGGCTTTCTTAGCTTGTTATAATTTGCAGCACGTTACATTCTGGGCTCCTGCACCACCATATGTGGGTAAAGGTGCATTCCATTACGAATTTAATATCCCCATGTTTATTCGATGCGGAAGTACCGCAGCTTTTGAGGAAGAGATGCCTGAGCAGAAACTCTTTATCGAGGAGGGATATTACTCGTTGAGAGCCGTGTCGGAAGACGTAGAAATAGGCAGGGTATTTATTACCGCACCCTATAGCTGCGAAACCAATGAAGTAACAGTTGCCGCCGTAGCTGAGGATGGTTACAAATTTGCATTTTGGAGCGACGGCTGTGTGCTTAATCCATACACAATGACCCTGACAGAAGACGTTTCATTGGTGGCTTACTTTACGGAACATTCCGAACTGAAATATACGGTAACGGCAGAAAGCAATGACTCCACCAAAGGCACTGTAACCGGCAGTGGCAGCTATATTGCCAACACTACCGCCACACTGACCGCTGAGCCTGCAGAGGGCTATCAATTCCTGAAATGGCAGGATGAAAACACCGATAATCCGCGTAATGTTGTAGTAACAAGTGATGCCACATTCACGGCATTCTTTGAAGTAATTGGTGCGGTTGACGAAAACTACCTGTCGAATGTAAGCATTTACGCACAGGATAAGAATATCGTGATCAACAATGCCGTGGGTTGCAGCCTAAGCATCTACGACTTAACAGGCCAACTGCTTATCAATGAAACAGCTATTGCCACAAACAGCCTTGTGCTGCACATGGGACGTCAAGGTGTTTATTTTGTGAAAGTGGGTAAGGGTAAGGTGAAGAAGGTGATGGTAAGGTAGATGGTAGACACCGTCTATTTGTGATTCAGCTGGGGCTCGAACCCAGGACCCCATCCTTAAAAGGGATGTGCTCTACCTGCTGAGCTACTGAATCTGCTTTTCAAAAGCGACCGCAAAGGTATTACTTTTTTTTAAATCACCAAAATTTAGATAAACTAAATTCTTTCGAGTTCAAAAAAGGGGTTGTTTCAAATACAAAACAAACAACAATGTTTGAGACGCCACATGTGGCGTCTCTACATTTAATACCCCCCATTACACCAAATACAAAAAAATCATGTAAATTTGCAGTTCCAAACAGTTTATTAGTCATTTGAACACACTGATCTATATTTTTATCTGCCTGCTTCTTTCTGCGTTTTTCTCAGGAATGGAAATCGCGTTCGTATCTTCAAGTAAATTGAGATTCGAACTTGAAAAAATGCGACCGAACCTTACCTCTTCCATATTAGGCGTGTTCTACCGTAATCCGCAGCAGTTTATATCGTCCATGCTGGTTGGAAACAACATTGTACTGGTTGTCTATGGTTTGCAAATGGCAGACTTGCTCACTCCCCTGTTTTTTTTCACAAACAACCAGTTTGTAATTACACTACTACAAACCATCATCGCAACCATCATCGTTTTATTCACCGGTGAATTTCTGCCTAAAACCCTCTTCCGCATTAATCCCAACTGGTGGTTAAGGACTTTTTCCTGGTTAGTTTTTTTGTTTTATATCGTTCTTTATCCCATCGCCGTATTCTCTACCTGGCTGTCGAAAAACTTCCTGAAATTATTTAAGATAAATACCGATGCGGATGATAACAACAACATGTTCTCACGCATTGATTTGAGTTACCTGGTACAAGAGAGTTTCGACACTGACGACCCTAAAGAAGATCTGGATACTGAGGTAAAAATTTTTCAAAACGCTTTAGATTTCTCAAAGATTAAATTGCGCGACTGCCTGGTACCCAGAACCGAAATTGTAGCTTTGGATTACAACACCTCTTTGGAAACCTTAAAACAAACTTTCATAGAGACCGGATTTTCAAAAATCCCTATTTACAAAGAGAATATAGACAACATCATAGGCTATATACATTCTTCTGAAATGTTTGAACATCCCGACGAGTGGAAAAAACACATCCGGCAAATTCCTATCGTTCCCGAAACCATGACCGCTCACAAGCTGATGAAATTATTCATGCAACAGAAAAAAAGTATTGCAGTGGTAGTAGATGAGCATGGCGGAACCGAAGGCATGGTCACGCTTGAAGATATCATCGAAGAAATTTTCGGTGAAATTGAAGATGAACATGATGTGAAAGAATACGTAGCCGAGCAACTGAATGAGAATGAATACCTTTTATCGGGAAGAATAGAGGTGGAACAGGTCAATGAAAAATTCGACATAGGCATTCCCGAATCTGATGAGTATGAGACCATAGCCGGTTTTATCTTACACCATCATCAACATTTTCCCAAAGCAAATGAAATCATTCAAATTGAAGACTTTAAATTTAAATGTATAAAAGTGGCAAATAACAGAATTGAATTATTAAGATTAATTTTGGACGAATAAAATTAATTCCGTATATTCGTGCCCTCAAAAAAACAGGTGTAAATAACTTAAAAAATACATTATCAAGCTAAAAAAATGGCAACATTAGAAAAGATTAGAAAAAGAGGTGTTTTACTTGTTATTGTGATTGGTGTAGCACTTCTTTCTTTTATTATCGGCGACTTCCTGATGCAAGGATCTACTTTCTTCAACAAATCCAGAGAGACAGTGGCTGAGATAAATGGAGAAAAAATCAATATCCGCGACTATCAAAATCTCTTGGATCAAATCACTGTATTTCAAAAATACGAAACCGGTAGTCAAGATATTGATGAGCAGACTATGCAACAATTGAGAGCCTTTGTGTGGGATCAACTGATCCGTGAGAAAATACTGACAGCTGAAGCTGAAAAAATTGGCCTTGAGATAGGAAAGGAAGAATTATCCGATCGCCTGATTGGCTACAACGTCCACCCTATGATCCAACAACGCCGTTTCTTTTCTGATGAAGCCGGTCACTTCAGTCGTGCACTGTTGTTGCAGTTTTTAAACTTCAAGGATGATGAGCCTACTGATTACCAGATGCAGGAAGTCTTGAATGAATATAAGATGCTCTGGATGTTTTTGGAAAGAACGGTGAAAATTTCTATGCTGCAAGAAAAATACAATGATTTGATATCCAATGTAATCTTTGCCAATAAATTGCAGGCCGAAGATAATTTTACCCGGGGTCTCAAAAGTGTAAATGTAAATTACCTGGTAAAACCATATTATGCGGTTTCAGATGCTGAGTTCGTGGTGACCGACAAAGAAATTAAGGAAAGATACAATCGACAAATCAGTCAGTACCGCCAGGAGCCGAATGCATCCATTAAATTCGTCAGCTTTGCCATTGAACCACAGGAAGAAGACTACACAGAAACCGAGGAATTTATCAATAGCTTAAAAGAAGAATTTTACAAAGAAGATGATGTAATGGAATTGGTTAACATGAATTCCGACATCCCTTATACAAACCAAAACTACTCTGAAAAGACCGTTCCCGCTCACTATAAAGATTTTGCTTTTTCCGGAAAAAAGGGTGATGCCATAGGACCTATGTTTGTCAACGATACCTACACGATGGCAAAGATCATGGAGACCGGCATCATGCTTCCTGACTCAGTTAAATTGAGGCATATCTTCCTGTTACCTGAAAACGAATCAAAAGCAGATAGTATCATCCGGGCAATCAGAGGAAAAGCCGATTTTGGAGAGTTGGCAAGAAAGTATTCTGCAGTGCGACAAACTGCTGAAAACGACGGAGAGATTGGGTGGATAGTGGACGGAGCACAAGGTTTGGATAAAGATATTTTGCAAAATGCATTTACAAAAAGAGTTCATGAGGTGTTTACATTTAAAAATCCCCAGGGAACTCAAATCATCCAAATCATGGAGAAAACCGCTCCAAAGAAAAAGGTAAAATTAGCCATTCTTGAACGCCATGTAATTGCCAGCACCAAAACACAAAGTAAAATTTTCAATGATGCAAAACGTTTTGCGGCAGGCTTAAAAGCCGTTGATTTCGACAGCGTAGCCCTGAAAAACAACTACAGCGTACGCCATGCCAATGAGATTCGTAAATCAAACGAAAACGTGCTGAACATTCCCCGCTCACGTCAAATTGTAAGATGGGCTTTTGAAAACTCAGAAGGCACAGTTTCCGATGTATTTGAATGTGATCAGGAAATCATTGTAGCTGTTCTTACAGAAATCAGCACCTCTAAATATCAACCTCTTGACAAAGTGGCAAGTCTGATACGTGGCGAAATTGTGCGTGATAAAAAGGCAGAGCAATTCACCAAAGAGATCAATGATGCCCTGTCAAAAGGTGGTAGTTTGGAGGAACTTGCCCAAAGTCTGGATCTTGAAGTCAAATCAGCCGAACATGTAAGCTTCGATTCTTATCAGTTTGGTTCGGAAGGTTTTGAACCTGCCGCAATCGGTAAAGCTGTTTCTCAAGCTGAAGGACAGTTGTCGGAAGCCATCAAAGGAAACGCCGGGGTGTTTGTTGTCCAAACCACCAATGTCCAGCAGCAAGAATCCGAATTCAACCTTGCAGCTGAGCAGCAAAACATCATCTCCCGATACAGGTATTCATTCCCCAATATGGTTTTGATGGATTTGCTCAATCAATCGGATATTGAAGACAACAGGCTGAGATTTTATTAAAAACATCAGTGCAACGATAAAAAGAAAAATATCGTCTTGATAACAGTCACAACAAAATCAGTAGTTCTTTCTCAAATGTGATGTTTTTTTTGAGGGAATAAAACCGATTAACATAAACAAACGTAGGTGGTGTCCTTTAGAATGGGTTGATAAGAAGATACTACCTACGTTTTTTTATACGTCAAAACTGAAATCAATCTCTTTTAACTAAAATCTATTATTCACTTAACAGTGCGGCGTCAGCACTTTAAACTCTGACAAAAATATTATGAAAAAGCTAATTTTACCATTTTTGTTATTGTGTGCTACCTTACTTTCGGCACAAAGCACTATTCCCAACGCGGGATTTGAGAACTGGACAACCGCAGAGGGCTGTTATCCCACAAATTATGCGACGAACCCGTACGCCTTCGATCCGCAAGATCTATTTTCGAATGCTTCTTTAATAACCAAAGCAGCCGGTTATGAAAGTCCGACAGGTGTAGAGTTAAAAATCGGTGGCATGATAGGAAGCTCTAATATTTCGGGTGAACCCGATTCCTCCGGAGATGTCCCCGATTTTTCCAACATACATGGTGGAATACCCTATGATCAAAAACCCACAGGGATAAAAGGATATTACAAATGGCAAGCAAGTGGTGAAGCTATGGGAACAATGATTGTGATTTTTTCAAAAAATGGTGCCAATATAGGAACGTATATGCATATGTTTTCAGATGCTGCTGATGAATACACAGCCTTTGAATTTAACTTTGACACACCCGCAGAATTGACAGAAACACCGGATTCAGTAATAATCGGATTTATCCATATGGCTAACGATCCTGAAGTAAGCGGTGCACTTACTATTGACAAGATAGAATTTACCGGTGTAGAATCACAGCCGGAACTTTTAAATGGTGATTTTGAAGAATGGGTAGAAGTTTCGGCAGAAAAAGCTGATAATTGGTATTACGTTTATAAAACCGGTAAAAAAACCGATGATGCCTACGCCGGACAATATGCATTTGAATTAACTACAACAGAGGACTATGGTGGTAATCTGTCAAATGGTTATCAAGAAGACTATTCGTCTGATATCTTCTTTGAAGGACTTCCATTTACCAATCAACGAGATGTGTTTGAATTTTACTACAAGCTCACTGAAGCAGGTGATTGTTCTGAACATCCATCTCACTTATACCTTAAATTTCTGAACGACGCAGGCGAAGCGTTACATACAATAGGACATCAATTGCATCCTTCAGCTGAGTATAAGAAAGAAGAAGTTTCTTTTGATCTAAGATTTGTACCGGCAAAAATAGTCATGAATTTTACAAGTGGAAGTGGTGTAGGCTCTGTGTTGAAAGTTGACGAAATGTGTTTCCAGTCTGAACAATCAGGATTAAATGATATCTCCACAAAAGAAATTTCCATTTATCCTAATCCCACCGACAAAGGATTTTATCTGCCTAAAAATTTGGCAATAAATGAAGTTAGAATTATTAATTTACAGGGAGCAGAAGTATTAAATGGCTCGGATAAAAACAATTACGTGGATGTAAGTTCTTTAGCAAAGGGTGTCTATATCGTTCTGTTGAACAGCAAAGAAGGTGTTTACAAGAATAAACTGATAAAAAAATAGAAAGAAAAAGAGCTATATTGATAAAGGGAGTTGTCTCAGAACGAGACAACTCCCTTTGTTTAAAATTCAGTAAATTTGAATTTAACGAATATCCCTACAGAACTAAATAAATAAGTAGCTTTGAAATAACTTCAGCCACAAGGATTCCACCAATAAAACCAATCGTCAGCTTTGAACCTTTCACTCCCGTAGATACTTTTAATCCATTATACATCAATGCAATATACCAAACAATAATCGGTACGGAAATAACTCCCTAAACCAAAAAAGACGGGTAATCAAGCACAATCATTGGATTTTGAAGCACTTGTTCTACATCGGGAGAGGTGGCAAACAGCGATAATACCGCCAATATAAGAAAGGGTGCACGTGCCAATGTCATGGTTCCCAAAATATCGACAAAGCGGAAATTCTTAGAAATGATTAAGCCGATCACGTACATGCTGAGTACAACAGAGAGCAGGCTTATTCCTGTAACCAGGAGTGATTGAGCGATGGTAATATTGTCTCCAAAATGTGCATCAATAGCTCCATCAAAAGCCAGATTGCCATAACTTGCCAATACCGCCGAAATAAGTACGATGATTATTCCAACACCAAAAGCCTGCCATCCGGCAACGCGTATAAATGGATTCCAAAGTAAATTCCAATTGTTATTTTTCTTCATAATTTCGAATTTTTTGAATGATTTCATTTAACATATTTCTTACAGTGGGGTAGCTCAGTTTGAGCTCCGCCGACATCTCTTTCAGGCTTCCGCTGTTTTTTACAAAGCGAAGAATAAAATGCAATTCCTCTTCTGAAAGACGAAGCAAAACCGGAAGTTCATACAGTCCGGTTACCTCTGTTGAGCAACTTTCACACTTCAATGCCATTACTTTAAGCTGCGATTGACAGCTCGGACAAGTTGTTGGTAACATAATTTTTATTTTTTCTTATTAATAATGGCACAAAAATAAAATAAATTTCAATAAAATCAAAATTTATATTGATTTAATTTAGTTTTTAATGAATTTTATTTGAAAATCAAAGTAAAATATAATGCAAAAACAGGAACTACCGAGAAAGCAAAAGCGGTTTCAGGTTCTGTTCGATGGCGTGAGTTCCATGACCTCGTCCGGTGAATCGAAAAAATTAAGCTCGCACCACGCACCACGGAACTCGCACCGCTCACCGCGGAACGCAGCAATTAAACAATATGAAACACCGCCGTCATTTTTCAGATGAAAATACGTACCTTTGGAAAAATTTTTTACATGAATAAAATTCCTTTGCTGGGCAAAACATTGAATGAACTGACTGCTATTGTCAGTGACCTCGGTATGCCGTCATACACCGGAAAACAACTGGCGGAGTGGATATACCGAAAAAGGGTTGCAACCATTGATGCGATGACGAATATCTCCGTTAAAAACAGGACACTGCTTCGAGAGCAATATGAAGTGGGCAGAATACAAGCGGTTGACCGCCAAGTTTCGATTGACGGCACCATTAAATATCTTTTCAAAACCCATCAAAATCAATTCATCGAAAGTGTTTTTATTCCTGAAGAAGACAGAAACACTTTGTGCATCTCGTCGCAAGTAGGGTGTAAAATGAATTGCTTGTTTTGCATGACCGGCAAGCAAGGTTTCAGTGCCCAGCTTGAAACACACGAGATTCTCAATCAATATTACTCCATCCCTGAATCGGAGCAACTGACCAATATTGTTTTTATGGGCATGGGAGAACCGTTTGACAATTTAGATCATGTTTTGAAAGCCCTGGAAATCATAACATCAGACTACGGACCAGCATGGAGTCCGAGAAGAATTACGGTCTCAACCATCGGCATCATCCCTAACATGAAGACTTTCCTTGAAAGGTCGAACTGCCACCTTGCCATCAGCATGAACTCGCCTTTTGAAGATGAAAGACTGAAGTTGATGCCTGTTCAAAAGACATATCCCATTCATAATATCCTCAAGGAATTGCAAAATTATGATTTTAGCAAACAACGCCGGTTGTCATTTGAGTACATCATGTTTAACGGACTGAATGACACCACGCGTCACGCTGTAGAGATGGTTAAACTGCTGAAGGGATTACATTGCCGCGTGAACCTGATCCGGTACCATGCCATTCCGGGCATTGACCTGAAAAGCTCCGATGAAGCGAAAATGATCGCATTCCGTGATTACCTGACCAATAACGGCATCACGACCACCATCCGGAAGTCCAGGGGGGAAGATATCTTTGCGGCATGCGGCATGCTCAGCTCCTCAAAACTTGTTTGACGCCCTTTATCTGACTGATTTTTTTCACAATAAGGTTTAACTGCTGATTGTCACTGACCATGATGGTTAGATGACCTTCAAACAGCCCTGCACTCGAGTCTACGGAAATAGAACGCAGGCTGATTTCCTTTTCTTTTGAAATCAAAGAAGTAATATTGGCTACAATGCCAATGTCATCCCGTCCCACGATGCGCAACGTTATTGGATATTGCGTGCCTTCAAACTTTCCCGACCAACGTGCCGGAATAATGCGGTAGCCGTAACGCGCTATCATCTGAGGAGCATTCGAACAGTTAACGCGGTGTATCTTAATACCCCCGGAAACAGAAACAAAACCGAACACCTCATCACCGTAAATCGGATTGCAGCATTTCGCCAACTTATATTCTACTTGTTTCAAATCTTGTCCGACAACCAGGACATCTTCCTTAGCAATGCCTTCAGGGACAGTTGCTTCTTTGGTGAAACTTTCAGCACTTCGAAGTTCTGTGGCAGGGTCAAAAGTCTCTTTTTTAACGAGCTCAATATAATCGTCACGGACAACGAAAATATCAAGTTTTCCCGAAGCCAGGGCCTGGTAGAAGTCGCTTACGGTCTTGTAACCTTTCTTCCTGGCAAGTTTGGAAATATACCCATCATCCAGATCAAGTTTCCAATTTTTGAACCTGCGCATTAAGATCTCACGTCCCAACTCCGCATCCTTGAATTCGATTTCTTTCAATGTCTGACGGATTTTGTTCCGCGCCTTTGAGGTAACAACAATTTTCAGCCACGACTGATTAGGTTTTTGCGTAGGAGAGGTAAGCACTTCCACCTGATCTCCGTTTTTTAACACATACTTAATAGGCACATTTTTACCATTTACCTTGGCACCAACGCATTTAGTGCCGAGATTGGTATGGATTGAAAACGCAAAGTCCAGCGCTGTGGCACCTTTGGGTAATTTGTGCAGATCACCGTTGGGCGTAAAAACAAAGACCTCCTCGTTATACAAATTCAACTTGAATTCATCCATAAAATCGACGGCATTCAACTCAGGATTTTCCAGAATGTCGCGGATGTTCCTCAACCATTCGTCCATGCCTGAATCCGTCTTCAATCCCTTGTATTTCCAATGTGCTGCCAATCCTTTCTCAGCAATTTCATCCATGCGTACGGTACGGATTTGGACTTCCACCCATTTATTTTGAGGTCCCAATACTGTGGTATGCAAACTTTCGTAACCATTCGATTTCGGTATGGACAACCAGTCACGCAAACGATTGGGATTCGGTTGGTACATGTCAGCCACCACCGAATACGCCTGCCAGCAGGCGGCCTTTTCCTTCTCAGGAGGAACATCTAAAATGATTCGAATGGCGAACAGATCATAGATATTTTCAAACGCTGTATTTTGCTTTTTAATTTTATTGTAAATCGAATGAATGGACTTCGTTCTTCCTTTGATGGAAAACTCATGCCCCATCAAAGCTAATTTTTCCTGAAGAGGTTGAATAAATGCATGGATGTATTTCTCCCGGGATTGTTTTGTCTCGTTGAGTTTATGTGCAATATCCGAGTAAATCTCCCGATTGGTAAACTTCAGAGACAAATCTTCCAATTCGGTTTTGATGGCATACAAACCCATTCTGTGCACCAAAGGCGCATATAAGAAGGAGCTTTCCATGGCAATGCTCTTGCGGGCATCTTCAGGATATTCATGCAATATCCTCATGACGTGCAGCTGTTCAGCCACAATGATCAAGACTACCCGCAAATCCTCAGCAAAAGTCAACAACAGCTTTCTGAAGTTCTCAGATTCCAAAGAAGCACTTTTTGCATACAACTCACGTACCTTGGACAATCCGGTAATCAACATACCTACAGATGTTCCAAACTCCTTGTCAATTTCTTTCACGGTCAAAACCTTATCGGTTTCTACCATTTCATATAGAAGAAATGCAAGAACAGATGTTTTACCAAGCCCTATTTCGTTGAGAAGAATTTCAGCAACGGACAACTTAAAATAAACAGGATCGCCGGGGTATTGTGCTGGTTTAAAGCTATGCCGGAAGTATTGTTTATACCAGCGTCTGAGTTTCATTCGTTCCTCAAAAGAGAACAAAGACGCATGAGATTTTAACAATCTTGCGTAAATATGCCCGACAGTTGGTTGAAGGGATGTTTTTTGCATAAAATTATCCGATAGGTTATAGCTTGACGCAAATTTACATGAATTTCTTCAATGAATACCATAAAATATATGAATAATACCATCTGCAATCAGCACAATCTATCAAAACCTCATGGGAAAGAACAAAATAAATCAAAAAAAGATTTCGAATACTTGGGAAGATTGAATTTTCTTTTTAATTTTGCACTCTTACAGTATCCGGATAAAAAATATAAGAAACAAACACATGAAAACTACAATCAAAATTTTACTTTCCGTCGCCATCGTAATATTGATTTACCTATGTTTTATGAGTGTTCTGACTCCTATCCAATTTGAAAAAGTCAGGACAGAGAGAGAAAAAGAAGTCGTACAATCACTCATCAACTTAAGGATAGCACAAATTGAGTACAGGGATCAGAATGGCTTTTACGCCTCAAATCTTGACACACTTTTGAATTTCGTCAAAACCGGTGAAAAGAGAGTGGTGCTGAAAGAAGGTATCCTTACTGAAGCACAATTGGCTTCCGGATTAACGGAAAAAAGGGCTGCTGACATAGTAAAAAAAGGCAATAAACGTGAAATTGCGGAAGCCGGATTGGAAGGTTTTCGTCGTGATACAACAATGGTGCCCCTCCTTGAGGCACTCTATCAAAACAGACTCAGCTCAACAGAAATAGACAATCTGAAGTATATCCCTTACTCTGACAATGTGGAATTTGAAGTTGACGTTTCACTCGATTACATCAGCGCTAACGGAGTAATAGTTCCTTTATGCGAAATGCGTGCTCCATACAGGGAATTTCTAATGGACGTCAACCGTCAAGAGACGTTGAACTTAATCGACCTCCAAAGAAAACTTGAAAAATTCCCCGGAATAAAAGTAGGTGCGGTTAATGAACCTAACAATTTCGCGGGTAATTGGGAATAAGATTCAGATACGAGGAAACATGAATGCTAACCTCGTTGACATACCATACAGACTATCCATTCGATTTTCCCCGAATGGATTTTCTGTTTTTGTTTGTGATGTCAATGAGAAAGTCATTGCTTCCATTGATCTGACTTATAAGTATTCCGGTGACACAGAAAGCCTGAAGGAGGCCGTTCTGTCAGTAAAACCATCCCTGCCCGACTGTCAGGAGGTAACACTGATTTGTGAAAATGAATTTTATGCTTTAATACCAAATTCCTTTTTTATTCCCAACCGGGCTCTTGATTTTTTAAAACTTCAACATCCTGACTTGCCTGAAACCCATCAGGTATTCAGTCACAGTTTTCAGAACCACGACAGCATATTTATCTTTGGGTATGATCCGAAGATTGTACAAACTTTAACCGACATCTTTCCGACATTAAAAGCTGAACATCAACTGGTTTCACTGATAGAACAACCTGAGCATCAAAATATGATTTCAATATGGATCAGGGAAAAACGAATAGATTGTTTGGTATTTCATGACGGGAAAACAAAATTGCTCAATCACTATCCATATCAAACTGCTGAAGATATTGTATATCATGCGTTAAACATTGCATACCATTTACAATTCGACATCATGGAATTTGAAATTATAGTGTATAGTGATGAGGCAAATGCAAAAAATCATGAGGAAATAATCACGACTTATTTACCTCAATCAGATTTCAGAACAATACAATGAGAATAATAAGCGGCAAATTTAAAGGGAGACATCTGGAAGTAAGTAAGAAACTGTCAGCCCGCCCTACTACCGATTTTGCTAAGGAAGGACTTTTCAACCTGCTGAACAACAGAATAGACTTCGAGGACATTCGTGTTCTTGATCTGTTTGCAGGAACAGGCAGCATCGGTATAGAATTTATTTCGCGTGGTTGTAAAGAGGTCACTACAGTTGAACTAAACGAAAAAAATTGTGCTTCTATTCGTAAAGCCTGCAATATTTTACAAATTGACAACTTACTCCTGTACCGTGCAGATGTTTTTAAATTCATCTCCAATTGCCACACCCGGTTTGATGTCATTTATGCTGATCCCCCTTACGATTCAGATCAAATTGTCGCTTTACCGGATTTAATCATACAGCATAAACTATTGGCAAACGACGGTTTGTTTATCTTGGAACACTCCGCCAAACAACAATTTGATGATCATCCCCATTTTGATTTTCATCGTAAATATGGAAATGTCCATTTCAGCATCTTTAAACAAGAAAAAGAGAAGTAGGAAAGGAAAGATGGAATTCAAAGTCGGGGTGACAAGACTCGAACCTGCGACCTCTACGTCCCGAACGTAGCGCGCTACCGACTGCGCCACACCCCGCTCTGATTTCGAGACGCAAAAGTACAAAGTATTTTTGAAAAACAAAAGTGAAGTTCATGTTTTCCTGTCTTTTACTGAAAATATGATTTCTGAATTAATTCATGTAAATTTGCAAAAATTATTTTTTATGATGTATAAAACAATTATTCAACAATTTATTCAACAAAACAACTATCCTAAACTACAATTAAAAGGTGTCTTTTTCGATATGGACGGTGTGTTGCTTGACTCAATGGGAAAGCACGCATCAGCCTGGATACAAGCTATGCAGGACTATAACATACCTTTTACATCAGAAGAAGTCTATTTGTATGAAGGGCAACCGGCTCTGCTAACTATTGAAGAAGCCTATCAACGAACATTTGGAAAAAAGCCGGCTGCTGAGGTAGCTGAAGAATTTTACAGCCTCAAAAGTTACTATATAGACAAAATGGATCCTATCGGTCCGATGAAACATGCTGATAAACTTCTCCAACAAATTAAAAATCAGGGGCTGGGAGCATATTTGGTCACCGGTTCCAGACAACCATCCATCATAGACATGCTTGACATTTATTTTCCGAATACTTTTCAGCCCGATCATAGGGTGACCGCCCTGGATGACATTAAGGGCAAACCTGCTCCTGATCCCTATCTCAAGGCTTTATCCATTGCGGGCATTAAACCCTGGGAAGCAGTAGTCATAGAAAATGCCCCTTTGGGGGTGGAATCTGCAGTTGCGGCCGGCATATTCACCATTGCCATCAACACCGGACCTTTGGCTTCTTCTATTTTAAGTGAAAGGGGCGCTCACATCGTTTTGGATGGTGGAATGACCGAGCTAAACAATAAATGGAAAGAAATTTCCGCCCATCTTATCTCTTAAATAGCGCAACAGTTTAAACAGAAAATTATGCAAATCGTTCAATATCCTGCCCGTGAAACCTGGGAAAAATTATTAAAACGACCTGTTATCGACAGTTCAAGCCTTTTTGAAACAGTACGGCAAGTATTGGAAGAGGTTCGCAAAAAGGGCGATCAGGCAGTCAAATCATACACTCAAAAGTTTGATGGTGTAAAATTGGACTCCCCGGCAGTAACGGCAGAAGAAATCAAAACAGCAACCAGGCTTGTCTCTGATGATTTAAAACAAGCGATTGAGACGGCAAAAAACAATATCCGGAAGTTTCATACACAGCAATTGCAAAAATTTGAAAAAATAGAAACCTCTCCCGGTGTTTATTGCTGGCAAAAAGCCATACCCATAGAAAAGGTGGGATTGTATATTCCCGGTGGTACAGCACCTTTATTTTCAACAGTGCTGATGTTGGCTATACCTGCACAGATAGCGGCTTGTAAAGAGATTGTTCTTTGCACGCCACCTGATGCAAAAGGCAACATTCATCCGGCAATTTTGTATGCAGCACAAACTGCAGGGGTCTCCCGAATATTCAAAATTGGCGGCACACAGGCCATTGCTGCTATGGCTTATGGTACCGAAACCGTACCTAAAGTGTATAAGATTTTCGGTCCGGGCAACCAATATGTCACAGCTGCCAAACAGTTGGTTTCACTGAAAGATGTAGCCATTGACATGCCCGCCGGTCCGTCCGAAGTGGAAGTGTTGGCAGATGAAACCGCCGTTCCTGCTTTTGTTGCTGCCGATTTATTATCACAAGCCGAACACGGAACTGACAGTCAGTCGATTCTGATCACTACCGACAAACAACTGATCGATAAAGTGCAAGATGAAATAGTTTTGCAACTTGAAAATCTTCCAAGAAAAGAAATAGCCCGAAAGGCACTCAAGAACAGCAAAATCATATTGGTGCATAATTTAGAAGAAGCCATTGAGTTGACGAATATTTATGCACCTGAACATTTGATCATTGCCACCAAAAACCACGAGGCTGTGGCGGAATCAATCATAAATGCAGGGTCTGTTTTTCTGGGGAATTACACCCCTGAAAGTGCCGGCGATTATGCATCAGGTACCAATCACACCTTACCGACCAACGGATATGCCAAAGCATATAGTGGTGTAAACTTAGACAGCTTTATGCGTAAAGTCACCTTCCAGGAAATCACGCAAGAGGGGTTGAACACCTTAGGCAACACCATCATGCTGATGGCCGAAGAAGAAGCGTTGCTGGGGCATAGCAAGGCGGTGAGGATAAGACTAAAAAGAACAAAGAATAAAGAATAAAGATAAATTAACTAAGAACGATGAACGAAAAACGAAGAACAAAGATAAATTAACTAAGAACGAAAAGTGAAGAACGATAAACTAAGAACAAGGAGCAAAGACAAAAGAATAAAGACGATGAACGAAGACGATGAACGAAAAACCGAACTCGGAACCCGTTAACTTCCCTAACTTCTCTAACTTCTTTAACTTCTAAAAAAACTACTAACTACTAACTACCAACTACTAACTACTAAAAAAAATGATCCTCCACAATCTCCTTCGAAAAAACATTGCTACTCTAAAGCCTTATTCTTCTGCACGCAGCGAGTTTAAGGGTGAAGCATCCGTATTTTTGGATGCCAACGAAAATCCTTTCAATGCTCCTTTCAACAGGTATCCGGACCCTTTGCAGTCCAGGCTGAAAGCATCCATTTCTGCTGTCAAAGGCGTGCCGGCCGAAAACATTTTTCTGGGCAACGGCAGTGATGAACCGATTGATCTGTTGTATCGTGCTTTTTGTGAACCGCGCATCGACAATGTAGTGGCCATTGACCCTACCTATGGCATGTATAAGGTTTGTGCCGACATCAATGATGTGGAATACCGCAAGGTGTTGTTGCAGGAAGATTTTGATTTTACAGCGGATGCAGTATTAAAGGCAACGGATAAAAACAGTAAAATCATCTGGTTGTGTTCACCCAATAATCCTACGGGAAACAGTCTGAATAGCCGGGAAATAGAAAAGACGCTGAAACATTTCCACGGCATTGTGGTATTGGATGAAGCCTATATAGATTTCTCCTCTCAGCCGGGCTTTTTGAAGACATTGGCTCAACATCCTAATTTGGTGATTCTGCAAACCCTGTCCAAAGCCTGGGGAAGTGCAGCCATTCGTTTGGGGATGGCTTTTGCCTCACCGGAGATCATTCAGGTATTGAGTAATATCAAATATCCGTACAACATCAATATCCTGACACAAGAACAAGCTCTGCGGGCTATAGAAAACAAAAAACAAGTAGAAGATTGGGTGCGGATATTATTATCAGAAAGGGAACTGCTGATTGAATCCCTGAAGCAGCTTCCGTTGATCAAGCACATCTACCCTACTGATGCAAACTTCGTTTTGGTAAAAGTGGAAGATGCGAATGCAGTTTATCAGTATTTGGTAAAAAACAGCATAGTCGTCAGGAATCGCAGTACCGTCTCACTTTGTGCAGGCTGCATCAGGATCACGGTAGGGACGCATGAGGAGAATGCAGCTTTGATTGCAAGTCTGCGTGCCTGGAGGGCTTAATCTTCATTTTTTTGTCTTAATACAAAAACGAACGAAAATAATGTAGAGACGCCACATGTGGCGTCTCTGTTTTTACGTTTGAAACGTCACATGATATGATGTTCCCACGTTGTTGTTTGTTTGTCTTTACGTTTGGCGGTGTCTCATAAGTGCCCAACTGCTGCGTTACTTTCGATGTTCAGGCTCAGTCACATACTTCAGTATGCTCCTTCGCCCTCAATCTCAGCGCCTTGCATTTGGACGCTTCTAAGACACCTTGTGGCTGTTTGTCTGAATAGTTGCTTTTGAGACAGCCCCAACATAATACCACCAAAAAAACAAGATTGAATAAAATTCAATCTTGCTCTAAATTTTTATGCAGTCACCAATTACCTATCGAATAATCACTTTATGTGCTTTTCCATCGATCTTTAGAATATAAATTCCCTGGTTAAGATCCAGTTCGATGAGAGATGCCGGAGCATGCGTTGCTACTTTACTGCCGGTGAGTGAGTAAATTTCAATGGCTTGTGCAGGAACTTGCTTAAATTGCAATGATTTTCCGATTAAATTCCAGGATTTAATGTCATCCGCAAGGTTTGTCGGATTGCTGGTAAAAAGATCATTTATATAGGCAGTCCCTGGCGAACCAATATTGCTTACAGCATTATCTGATGTAATAGTTACCTGATCGGCGATATTTCCGTCTTTAACCCCCACCGTACTGACTACTCCATTATCAACAACATTCAATGAAATATCGTAAGTCCAATAAAAAGAGGAACCGGTAGTGGCTTCGCCGAATGAAACCCTGGTGACTTCTGTGCCCTCGGCATCGAAGACAATGACCCCATCTCCTCCTTTTCCAAATCCAACACCCGAACCGCCATAGTACCCAACTTGTATACTATCAAGCGATGATCCCCAAAAAGTTTTAAATGCCACTGTATCAGTTGGAGCACCATCAGTCACATCAAGGAAAATAACACTTTCACCGGATTTAATAGTGGTAATGCCGTTGAGTGCTACTGCAAGACTGTCGACAAAGGTGTCATCATCCACTTTCCAACCGGTAATGTCAATGCCGGTTGTTCCAAAATTGGTAAGTTCAAACCAATCCTCAGTGCCATTTTTGCCACTTTGGGACATTACCTCAGTAATGCGAATTTGGGCATTTGAAATACCAAAGCCAAAGGCTGCCAATGCTATAATAGCAAAAAATTTAATACGTAATGTTTTTTTCATAATGTAATATTTTTTGTTAATAAAATTTTAGCGGAGACATCACAATGTGGCGTCTCTATCTGTCATTGATTTATTAAAACACCTGAGTTATATAAACCTGATACAAAATAACGGAATGATTGTTTCGTTTTTGTTACATTATTGATAATAAATTGTTTCATCGGACCACGGAACCCGCTACCGCAAAACCCGCAATCCCCTCAGAAAAGAAGCTATATCCATTCGTTTTTTACCCGGAGCCTGTATTTCTACGAGCTGTATAAAACCATCCGGTAAGGCTATTTTTAAAAAGTTTTTTCCGTCAGTGTGTACGGAACCGATTGCTGATTGATGTGTACACTTTTCTTTTCCGGTTTTAAAAACTTTCAACACCATAGCCTCCGGCTGTCCGGGCAATTGCAGGCTGGTCCATGCGGTTGGATAAGGTGACAGACCCCGCACAAAATTGTGCATTTCATCCACAGACCCGGAAAAGTCCATTTTACAATTATCCTTAAAAAGTTTGGGTGCCAATTTTAAGGTGCTCGCATCCTCTATGATGGAGGATTGCGCCGTAGTCGTAATTGCACCTTTTGCAAGCCTGTCCACTGTCTTTTTTACCAATTGCGCACCTTTGATCATCAATTTATCATGGAGCGTTCCTGCATCATCCTCATTATGTATAGAAATCCTTTCTTGCAGGATAATGTTTCCTGTATCAACGCCTTCTCTAATAAAAAAAGTGGTTACACCGGTCTCCTGTTCACCATTGATGATTGCCCAATTGATGGGTGCAGCGCCTCTATATTGTGGCAATAAGGAAGCATGCAGGTTAAATGTTCCCATGGGAGGCATATTCCATACAACTTCCGGCAGCATGCGAAAAGCGACCACAATTTGCAAATCCGCTTTCAGGGCTTTTAAGGCTTGTAAAAAAGCCTCATCTTTCAGATTCGTTGGCTGCAGCAAATGCAATTGATGGTCAAGGGCAAATTGTTTCACTGCTGAATATTGCAATTTATAACCACGTCCCGCAGGTTTGTCCGGCGCGGTCACTACTCCCACTACTTGATATTGATGTTGAATTAACACCTTGAGGCTTTCAACTGCAAACTCCGGTGTCCCCATAAAAACAATGCGCATAGTAATAAAAATTTAAGTTTACTGTTTCCAGTTGATGTATCTTGACTTGCTTCCTATTCTTCCAAAAGTCAGGATGAAAGCAGAGATCACAGGTAATATCATATCAAACAACAACAAAGTCAGGTAATACTTCCGCCCCTGGTAATATTGGGAAGTCTTATTGATGATGGTTGTTTGTATAATAAACCTGGATAAAAATAAGATGCCGGCTATAGCTGTCATAAGCCAGTTCCCTGCACACAAGGACATGACGAAAAGTGCAATGAAGGATGCATAAAAAAACAAACGGGTAAACGGTTCAACAGCAAGTAAAAATTTACTTTTTGCATTGTAAAAAGTAGAAACCGACAAATGGCGTTCTTTCTGAAAATACCAGGTACGAAAACTTTTCTTGGGAACGGACCATGTAATGCTATTCAGGGATGTCTCAATACGTGTATTTTGTGAATTGGCAGCAGCATTTACCATCAAGTCATCGTCTCCCGATATCAAATGCAAGGTAGATGCAAAACCATTTTCTCTGAAAAAAACTTCTTTTTTATACGCCATATTGCGCCCTACACCCATGTAAGGCTGACCGGCATTTGCAAAACCAAGATATTGCAAAGCATGGAACAGCGTATCATAGGTAATTAATTTATTGATGAAAGTTTCCTCTTGCAGATAAGCACCATATCCAAGCACAAATTCCGTTTCAGGCGTAAAGTTACGAGCCATGGTAGCAATCCAATGTTTGCTGTGTGGTGCACAGTCAGCATCAGTAAAAAGCAACCATTCATACCTGGCTGCTTTGATCCCGAGCGTAAGAGCCAATTTTTTGGTACTGAGATTTTTAGCTCCGTGAGGCACAAAGGTGGATCGCAGATGTGGATAGATTCTGCTTAAATCTTTTAATAAGTCTTCGGTCTCACCATCCGCACCATCATTTACGACTATCACTTCATAATTCGGATAATCCTGCAACAACACTTTGGGCAAAAACTCCCTGAGATTGACAGATTCATTCCTGGCTGCAATGATAACAGAAACCGGCTGTTGATCTTTTACATATTCCTCTGAGATCTTTTCTTGCTTTTTATTCTGACACAACACAATTCGTGTGTATCTAAAGTAAAAATAAGTTTGATATATAAAAGCAAGGATGAGAATAATCGCAAAGACAATTTCAATGGGCGAAGAATAAAACCAGCAGCAGCAAAACATAAAATTTTACAATTTGAGATAATTAATGTGGAAAGTTTCCGGGTGTTTATTGCGATAAAAAACAATATCTACTTCAGTCAACTGCTTCCGCCTGGGGCTGTCTCAAAAGTAAATATTCAAGCAAAAAACCGCCACAAATTTAGTGATTTTTTCCGACTCTGACGCTTGAGACCGGTGGAAAACATGGCAAGAATACATATTGGCGGTGTCTCATAAGTAAATATTTAACTAGAACCCGAAAGGTGTCTTAGAAGTATCCAAATGCAAGGCACTGAGATTGAGGGCGAAGGAGCATACTGAAGTATGTGACTGA
>MTKW01003758.1_pt1 | contig 24522 bp, 16 predicted proteins | sample 1042761 | NCBI WGS metagenome assembly MTKW01 (sample SAMN06205366, study PRJNA360243) | anaerobic digester metagenome | biome: Wastewater treatment plant; feature: Anaerobic digester sludge; material: sludge; isolation source: anaerobic digester fed with sludge from wastewater treatment plant ...
TAGATCTGGCGGTAGAGGTAATCAGAAGTCTTACGGACGCAAGGGTGAGGGAGCTGCTGGGGCAGAAGTAAGGCTCTTTTGTGCCTGCCGCAGGTGCACTTTTCCCATGCTGCTCTGCCTCAAGTCAATAGCGGACCTTCACAATCCCATTGTTGGGGTTAAGGACAACGCTAGTGTTATAATTAGGCAGGTGTAGGAAAAGAGGTGTAGCTTGTGCAGGAAAACGCAGTACATATTAGACGCTACCATGTAGGTGTGAACGATGCGGATTTTGCCCGGCAGCTAAAACTGAGCGCCCTGTTTAATTACTGCCAGGAGTCAGCTACTACCGGAGCAGAGGCCTTGGGTATAGGTATGAGTTTTATGGAGGCAGAGTACGGGGCGGCTTGGATTTTGAGTCGGGTGCGTGCTGACCTGGTTTGCCCGCCTGTCTGGGGTGAGACAATTTCAGTAGAGACTTGGCCTCAACCACCGGGCCGTCTGGAGTTTGAGCGTGATTATTTAGTACGTAACCAACAAGGGCTAGTCTTGGGTAAAGCGATTTCAGGGGGGATTCTTATGGATACTAAGAAACGCCGTATTTTGCGCCCGAGTGTGCTAAAGGTTCCTCTGCCACTCGTAGATAGACCGCGCCCTATCGAGGAGCAGGGGGGTAGGCTACAACCGAAGGAAGATCTAGCCGACGTATACAGCCGTATCATCAGCTACAGCGATGTTGACATCCATGGACATCTTAATAACACTAAGTATGTCGATTTCATCATGGACTGTTTTTCAATAGAATGCCATAGGCAGTATCGGGTGGCCTCGTTGGATGTTAATTTTGTTAATGAAGCGCTGCCAGGAGACGTCATCATTTTGCGTAAAGAGATAACACCACCTTGCTCTAGGCAGCATTATATTGAGGGCGTGCGGCAAAATGATGGGCGTGCAGCGTTTAGAGCCCAAGTCTCCTTCGTAGACAGATAGGGTTGGGGGTAGGCCTCTCCCTCTTTTGGGGGTAGCGAGCGGTATGTACGTGCAGTCACTACTAATCGCCCCAGGTAATTCTCAGTGGCTCCTCGCCCAGCGGTAAGCAGAGTGGATCATAGTCATTTATCATATCCTTGCCTAGACTGTGCTGATAGTGACCTGCATAGGCCACGCCTGTCTTTGTGTAAACGGCAAGGTAAAAGCTACAATAATTCCTCGGTTGATAATGGCCATATTGAAAGGAGCCGACCGCCAACTTTTCGTCCCTGTAATCCATAGCTAGCCACTCGGAGGAAAAGATATACCTGATCTCTTCAATGCTGTCAAATCTTGCTTCGAACTGAATTTCATAGTCGCCCTCTGCATTCAACGTGAGTAAAGTAAACTTGTTGTCGTCATCAACGGCTACGAGGAAGTCTTCGTAGACGTGGAGATTTCTAAATCTGAAAGGCTGCCAGCCAGATGCGATGTCGGTATCTATTAGTCTTAGTTTCTGTAGCTCTGTCAAGGTAACTGCGTCAATGACTGTTAACATATAGGCTCCGTCTTCGCTGGTCACCAGTAGCAATTGGCCTTGATCCTTGCTAGTATAGAGTGCTTCGACCCGTACTCGCTCAGCATCTAGAGAATACACCGTCTGCAACTCATCAGCTGTGAGATTATGTACACCGCTTTCGGTATGCCGAGGAAAGCGATAGATACCATAGCCGCCCGGAATGTTGCTGGTATCCAGTAACTCCCCGTCGGTGGTGTAGCAGGAGAAGGTGAAGAAACAATGGCTAGCAGTCACAAAATGTCTGCCCCCAAAGCCTTTTGCTCGTTGCTAACCTGCGCCTCAGCTAATACCTGCCAGTTGGCTTCATTCACCAAAGCCAACTTGAGGTTGGTGGAGCCCAGATCTACTGCTAACAGTAAGTTCATGTTTGCCAGCTCTGCTGCTTCGGTTGCTTGGCTCAGCCACTCGGCACTAGCAGTGCGCTGCTTTGCCCCCAGCACCACACTCGTATCTTGCCACAGCCGATAGGTGCAAGCCAGCCGTACCCCCGACTCCAGTTGCTGTTCACTGGAGCTTGCCCAGTATAAGGACGGCTACACAGTGGCACGAATTGACGGCAGGGATTCTTCTGTCGAGTTTACGAACGGGATGAAGCTCTTTGCTGGGGATGTTATTGGTGCGGTCAGTGAAGAACAGCTGCGCCGTATCCAGATCAGAGAAACTATCCTTTCTCATATAGAACGTGAGCGGCAGTTGTTCTCTAAAGGTATTAAGGTTCTGTCGCTGTTCTTCATCGATGAGGTAGCCAAGTACAAACAGTATGATGCGTCCGGTAATGCCCAGGGTGGCACTTATGCCAAAATCTTCGAGGAAGAATACAAGGCCATTGTTGGTAGTATGCAACTTGAGCTGACCGATCCCCAGGGGTATATTGAGTATCTTGATGGCATAGACGCTGAAAGCACGCACGCCGGTTATTTCTCTATTGATAAGAGAAGTGGCCGCATAATTGATAGTAAACTCGGCGATAGAAAAGAGCGTACATCGGACGACGTAGACGCTTATGATCTGATTATGAGGGACAAGGAACGCCTCCTTGATAGGCGCGAGCCAGTGAGGTTTATCTTTAGTCATTCAGCTCTCCGCGAAGGTTGGGACAATCCGAATGTGTTTCAGATTTGTACGTTAAAGCAGAGCGGAAGCGATGTGCGGAAACGGCAGGAAGTGGGGCGCGGTTTGCGGCTAGCTGTTAACCAGAACGGCGAGAGAATGGACGAGAACATGCTGAGCCGCTCGGAGATCCATAATGTGAACGTACTCACGGTCATCGCTAACGAAAGCTACGACAGCTTCGCCAAGGGACTGCAAAGCGAGATTGCAGAGGCGGTCGCCTATCGGCCTCGTAAGGTTGATGTGGAACTGTTTGTGGAGAAGTTTGGTGAAGATATTGCCAATGTTATTTATGAGAGTCTTATTAAGAACGATTATGTAGCGCGGGGCATACTGACCGAAAAGTATTACGAAGATAAAAAGAATGGCTCGGTAGTCGTACCTGAAGGAGTCGCCGCCAGAGCCACCGATGTTGTCGCCGTATTGGATTCCGTCTATGATCCGACTGCTACCGCGCCGGATGATGCCCGCAAGAACACAGTTGAGTAACCCTAGACAGGGGCAAATTGGATAGCAAGGCTTTCCAAGAGCTTTGGTCACGCATCAAAGGTAAGAGCTATTATGTGGTCGACTTTGATGAAGATGAGTTGGTAAGCAAGTCTATCGGTGCCCTTAACGCTCGACTGCGCGTTTCTAAGGTGTATTTTAAAGTAGAAACGGGCGAACAGGTGGAGGAGATCAAGTCTAAGGCACAGCTTGAGACTGGCGAAGCCTTTGTCCGCAAGGACACGGTGAGAGAGGAAACTGCAGCTTATTTGCAGCTGAATGCCAATTCGCTGGTACGCTATGACCTTATTGGCAAATTAGTGGACGGAACTGGGTTAACGCGCAAAGCTGTAACCGAGATTATGGTCGGCCTACAGAAAGCCGTCTTTAACCAGTTTAGTAGCAATCCAGAAGAGTTCATAATCCGTGCGTCGAATATTATCAACGAGCAGAAGGCTACTACCATTATTGAACACATTGCTTATGACAAGCTAAATGCTGTCTATAGCACGGAAATATTCAGCGAGCCTGACCTTAGGAAAGGAAAACTCGGCGTGAACGCCATAGAAACGAAACGTCACCTCTACGATTATGTTATATACGACTCCAACATAGAGCGTGACCTGGCTATTGAACTGGAAGCCCACAGCCAAGAGGTTGAAGTTTATGTCAAGCTTCCACGTGGGTTCTATATTGACACGCCGTTGGGTAAATACAACCCTGACTGGGCCATAGCGTTTTATGAAGGCAAGGTGAAGCATATCTACTTCGTCGCGGAGACTAAGGGAGATATGTCCTCCCTAGAGCTTACTGAGATAGAGCAAGCCAAAGCCCACTGCGCCCGCGAGCACTTTCGCGCTATCAGTGGTGACAGTGTAGTCTATGACGTGGTGGATAGCTACGATAGGCTGTGGGAGTTAATAAGGGGATAAAAGGTAGCGCCCATGCCGGGCGCACAAGCTTAAGGCCTGCAGGTTTGGCTGCAGGCCTTAAGAATTCCCCATTATTTTGCCCAGAAATACAAGAATGCTCAGCAAGGCCTTTCTTACCTAGGTGCAGGAATTGATTGTTCTTTGCCGAACTTCATAAAAAAGGACGATTAGGATATGATTCAGGGAGTTAGAATATATGGCGGCTGCACAGGGTGATTTCAAGTACGAGATAATCAATGAGCTTGGTGTTTTATCTGAAAACAAGGGTGGCTGGCGTAGAGTGCCTTGCCTCAGTTTAGGCGCTATCATACCAGACTATTTCTTGTAGCTGCATTGAGGGCTTACGCCACTTTCGTCTATCGCTTATCGCATAATGGGTAACTGTCTAAAGCACCTTAGGAATTGAGTTCTTCTGTAGCACCATTAACTCCACCGGTAAACGGGAGCTTAGCCTTTTACTTGCTTCGCAGGGCTATGCCACACTGTTCGCAAAAACGTGCATCAGAAACGGCGGGAGCGCCGCATTTGGGACAGAAATTGATTTGAGGGTCTGCCCGATATTCGGCGGGTAAATCCTCATTCGGCGCATTATCGGATAGAAACAACCAGTGAATGTCCTCGCCGTCCTCGCATAAACCGATGGCTCCGGCGGGCGATACCACACAAAAGCTGTCCTCGTCGATGGGATCCTCACTGTCGCTTGTCTCGGCAAGAACCAGTAAGCCTTTTACGTCGTATCTATCATTGGAAGTAGCGAAGCTCCAGCTGCTGCAGAGTGTGGCGGCAAATTCGGCCGCCTCCAGCAATGTGTCAAATCTCTTCATTACAAAAAACCTCCTTATTTGATTAATAGATCATTACACCGCTTACAGCGGTCTGTATGGGGTTCATCATAGAGCAGACATTGCAGTAGATGATGCGGTCTTTAGACTTATCATGTTTCTTGTAGGGCCGAACATGGGTGAAGCCCACCCTGTCGTTAGCGGAGAGGTAATAGTACATATTCCGCCCGCTCTTCCGCCGCAATGGTCTTTTCTTACCCTTGCTATACTGATGACCACCGTGTATCCAGTATAGGCGCTGTGGTCGTTCTTACCGCTGACCGCTAATCACGCCCCACTCGTTATCTTTGTGGTCTCGCATGGAGGCGCTGAACGATGTTCCGTCAGCGGAAAATACGAATTTTGCGCCAGCGATATTTGCTTCGCCTGTCGACCAGCGCACAAAATAGCTGCCGTTGATATAAGTGCTCCCGGTTTCATTGTTTGAGCAGACGATTTTATAGTAAGAGCCGTCTCCAAAATCCTTTTCAAAGGTGACTACAGTTGTCACATCAATATCCTTACCTGTTTCTGCAACATGAAGTACGCCTGTGAAGACTCCTGTGTAGTCAACCTTTTCCGCCTGCGTTAATATGGTGAAGGTTTTTTCGGTGCTCTTAAACGGTTTATTTAGTTTAGCGCTCGCCGCAACCTTACCCTCCTCCCAATCTTTTTGAGTTTTATAGAATTCCAGCTTCATTGGAAAACCTGCTGTTTCGTGGGCAAGTAGAGTAAATTTAAACTGCCCGTTTGATCTATCATCCAGCTTGATTGTCCATGCTTCTGCAGTGACCTTATCGGAAAGCGGCGCCAGTTTGACATAGCAGTTTGCCCATTTGGGCTGTTTGCCCTCTATCTCCTGTTCCTTTATCTTGATGGTGTATATCGTGTTGAGCTGCTCGGCAAGCTGTTCGTACTGCTTTTCTCTCTTAATGAGAGAGTCAAAATACATATCCCGGCTCAAAGACTGAAACATAACCCGCAGGTAATCGTAAATCTCTGCTTTGTAATTGCTCGATATCTTTTTTCGGTCACTATCTGATGGCCACGGATACTTGGACAGTTTAGCGTTCGTTTCATACGCATCTACCCATGATTCCCAGTCGCTTGCCGCGACCTCCCAGTATTTGTTTACATAGTTGTCGATCTCTGCGGCCATTTTGTCGAGCGTTGTCTGCGGGGCAGATTTGTTCTCTTCGTATATTTTTTTAAACAAATCGTACCAATCCTTGACACGGCGCTCATTTTCAGGTCTTGCGTAATAGGCGTCGTACATGTTCTTTGTGCTTTCATACTTGGTGGCGATGGCGAAATTCATCACATCGGTAAGCGCGATATCGATTACTCCGACGCCGATATAGGCCACCTGAAATGAGTCCAACAGATATTTTCGTGCCGATGCCAAATTCAGCCCCAGATTCAATACTGTTTTCATTCCGCTGATCGACGTTTCCTTGCTTGTCAGTCCGTTGCTGTATGCGTCATATGCGAACTGTGCGCAGGAAGTTGAGATGCCCAAAACCGTCAACGCGTCACCGAACGGTTCGGTAATCAGGTCGTCATACGCGCCTCCCAGCGATATAAGAGTTGGGATATTTGTTGCAGCAAACATCGGCAGTGAGTTGTTTGCATTTAGAAACACTGATATGACATCCTCCTGCCACGACGCACCCTGTTCTCCGTAGGTCTTGAGCAACTTCTCAGCCTGCTTTGTCGTCATGTAAGCGGCGTAAGCGTTGATATCGGAAATATGTTCGTTGCGCTTACCTGCGTTCATGACCTTAAACACGCCATAAGTGGAGAGGTGGTCGGTGATAATATGGACCTTGTTGGCTTCAGCGTCCACCGTATAAAAGACGTCCTCCCACAGACCGTTCTGTTCGTTGAAATACTTACCGCAGACCGACAGCAGCTCCTCATCAGCGCCAAGTCCCGCATCGTCATAGGGTATGGTCAGCTCGATAGTACCCCCTGGTTGGCCCGAGGACAGCTTGAAATCATAGGCGTAGATTTCCACATCACTGTCTATTGACGCAGGCGATACCTTTTGTATGGTTAGTTCCTCCCCAGCCTCCAGCAAACAGCCAAAGTCTATCGCGGCACCGTCCTCTGAGGCCAATGCCGTCTGTCCTTCCTCCACCGTAAAGGTTTCAATTTTCTGTGTGCCAGAAGTCTTAGGTGGATCACCAGAGCCGCAGCCGGAAAGCCCCGTCAGTAAAGATAACAGTATAGCAATTGCAAGCAAAATGGATAGTACTTTTTGTTTCATGAAGATGGCCTCCTTATTTGAACAATAGATTGTTGCACCGCTTGCAGCGGTCATTTTGTATGGGGTTAATCATGGAGCAGACGTTGCAGTAGATGATGTTATCTTTGGACTTATCGTATTTCTCGTATGTACCAAACATGGGGTGATAGCGCACCCTGTCGCCAACGGAGAGGTAATCGTACATATTCCGTCCGCTCTTCCGTTCCACAATGGTCTTCTTCTTACCCTCGTCGGTACGAATGACCACCGTGTATTCAGTATAGGTGTAATCAGAACCGTCGCGCCCATGTTTGCTTCTTTCCTTGCTGTACTTATTGACGACCACGCCCTCCCACATGGGCTGCTTGCTCCTTCGCAAAGCCAACAGATTAAGAGCCAGCATGACAACAGCGATACCCACGCCGATGATCATGGCATCGCCAAAGGGCATCTCGTCGATCAGCAGACCGGCGACGGGAAGTGCGATGAGCGGCACCAAAACCAATATCCACAAACAGCCAATGGAGGATTTCTTGTTTTTCTCCGCGGCGGCCAATATCTCCGGGCAGTTATATCTATCGGAAAAGCCGACCAGTCCCGCGCCTCCCAGTGGGGGTGCGGAAGCTGCCGCCCTGCTCGGCGGCATCGGCTCCGGCGATGCCGGAGTTACTGCCGTTCCACAGTCGATACAAAATTCGGCGTCGTCTGGCAGCGCTGCATCGCAGCCCGGACACACGCCGGAGGCGCTGGCCAGTATTCCCGCGCCGCAGTCCGGGCAGAAAGCCGCGCCTTCCGGCAGTTTGTTTCCGCAACTAGGGCAAAACATGCCTGTATCACTCCCTGCTTCGATTACTTGATGTTCCACGCGCGTCGCGGACTTTGCGGCGAATCTCTTCGCCGCTGTTTTCTTCTTCCCGCCCCTGGCAGTACGTATGACCAGCAGAAGCAAAAGCAGACAGCCGATGGGGGTGAGGATATGGTAGATGATTCCCACTTCGCCAATCTCGGCAAAGTCGCACAACATAGCGGGCTTGTTGATGTAGGGGAAAACGTCAAGGTAACGGATGCGCTCGGAGCGCGTTTCGCCCTCGTCCAAACTCGGCCACGCTTCGTCACTGCCATAAATCACATGGCCCCGATACTCCTTGCCGTTGACAATAAACCAATAACCCTTGGAAACGATGCGGGAGCGGTTTGGTTCCGCTCTTGTTTCATAAAGCCTATTGCCATAGCTGTCTATTGTACCCATGACGGAATCGCCCCATATTACCAGTACCAGCGTGGAGAGGCTCGAATACATGGCATGCAGCAGAACGGCGTAAATAAGAATGAGGATGGGCAGAGGGGTGCTATTGCTTGTCTTCTTTGCCATCCGGGTGCTCCTTTCACGGTTGCTCATAATCCCGCTGTTCACGCCAGCCCACGCCGACAAGATACAGGACGGTTACGAGGAAAAGTGGCGGCAGGGTGAACGCGGCATAGGGGAGAAGCGGAATAATCAACAGCACTCCCGCCGCCAGTTGGATATAGCCAAGCGTCCGGCACCAGCGATATCGGTAGAACCTGCCCACAAAGGCTAGCCCCGCGATGGCCGTTACCATAGAAAAGATGTACGTTATTCCAGCCGCGAAGCAGCCCACTCCAGCGTAAGTGTAGTCCAGCGCCGCAGTGTCAATTAGATTCCAGCACCACAGCATCATGGGCAGAGCGGCAAGCAGCATCAGCACGGATGAAATCCGCAAAAGCGTCCGTTTCAGTTTGCTATCCATATATTTCTCGGAGCTCCTTCCCATTTACAGAAGGCTGTTGGTCAGGTATACGGCCTGTTCGGCTTCGGTGATGATTGCCCCGAACGTCGTGCCATACGCTTTTTCCAGCACCGCTTTGGCCTCTGAGACCGTGATACCGGTGGGGCCATGCGTGCCGAGTCCGATTTTCTTGAGCAGCTCCATCTTTTCCATCAGCGCTCGCATGTCCGGCGCGTTTCCTCTGGTGGCAAGTAGCTCCAAACGCGGGATTATGATTCTGTCAAACTGCTTGGTGGACTGACGCAAACCTTCCTCCGTGCTGGCTTCTGCGATGGCTAGCGCATATCTGGCAAGTTCCATTTTCCCGCTTGCTGATGCCTCCCGGGCAGCGTCATAACTCGTTTCCGCCAGCTTGAACCAGTGCTCACTCTTATATGTGACAGTGCTTGCGACCTTTCTGACATCATCAAAGCGCTCCCCGGCACGGGACTTATCAAGGACACGCATCAGATCGTCCCATGTGCCATAGGACTCTTTACCAATAGCCTCGACCACCGACTGATCACACAGTTGCGCAAACTCCTTCGCCAACTCGCTGTCTACGCTCGCGATCCCATAGTGTGCGGCGCGGTAGAATTCGGCATTATAGGCTTCACCGGCAATTGTTTCGGAGATATCCATCATGCCGGAGCTGGTCTTGATGCGGAAGGTCAAGTCCTTATCCATGCCTACGCTCTGGCCAAGTCTTGCAAGCTCGTCGCTGTTACCGCTAGCCTGCGCCAGCTGTATATGATCTATGGGCACATTGTATTGTTTTGCCAGACGCTCACGTGTGCCCATGATAGCCTCATCATAGAGCTCAGACATTTCGCGGTTAAAGCGGGCTCGCAATCCGTCTGCACCCAATTGTGTCGACTCCTTAAGCTGATGCATCGCGTGCTTATCCTGCTGTACCGCCAGCAGCAGCTCGCGCAATTCCTTTTTGGATAGATCAGGGTTGGCGTGACTACGCTTGAAAGCTTGCTCTAGTTCTCTCACCTTGAGGAGTCCCTCCTGTCTACCTGCTACAAAGGCAGCGTCCTCAGCGAGCAAATCGGTTGACTCCTCAATAAAGCGGCGATACTTGATGATCTTTTCTTCTGCTGCTTTTTGTGCAGACTTCAGCTGTGCCGAGGTTTTCCGTGTCGCATTCGACAAGTTATCGGCATATTTGGCAGAGGCAAAGCTCTCTGCAAGCTGCTTCGCGTTTTTGGTAATAGCCTGCTTTGCCGACGCTGCGCCCTTGCGCAGCGCCCTTGCCCCGGCAGAGAGTGCTTTTGTGCCGTGCTTTATCACCTTTCCGAGGGCCCATTCGTTGAGCTGATCCTGGCCGACGGTCCTGAGCCCGACAACAAAGCCCGACAACGCGCTGTCACCGCCCTGATCAACGTACTTCTTCATGTCGAGGAGTGCCTGCGCGGGAAGGAACACTATCTCGGATGCACCGCCTGTCATCACGCCGATAGCTATGCGCCCGGCAATTCCTTTACCGGATTCATTAAAGTCAGTCACTGTCATAATCAGTCCGTCAGCTATGATGCTTTTCCATGCAAGCGCCTGTTCGTTTGCCTCCACGCTGCCCAGCTCGCCTGTCGTATAGCGATTATAGAGGCTCAGTATCTTTTCATAATCCGGCATATAGAAACCGTATTCATAGGAGTGGCCCCGGAGCATCAGCTCTATCTTATGCGCCATCGGGCGAAGCTCGGAGTACTTATCCTCCCACAGGATTTTCCGCTGTATGCGGTACAGGTTCTCCCTGTATTGTTTGTCCTGATCGAACTGTGCAAAGGCTGTAATATTGTCACCGTACTCACGGTAGGGCTGGCTTGTTAACGTGACCTCCTGCTTTGCCGTGAACTCTCTGCCGCCCCACTGCACCTTTGCGGTGACAACTGCACGGCTGCGGTTCGGTGGAATCAGAACGCCGGCGGTGGGATAGACCACGCCGATAACGGTGTTGTTATTGAAGGCTATATCTTTCGGTGAGTAGACGAATTTCAGCGTTTCACAAGGCTTGTCGACCTTGTCGCCCTTGAGGTCGGCCAACACATCACTGCCGGGTACATCCTCAAAGGTAAGCTTGGGACTGCTTTCCAGGATGGGGTTTTTCAGCTCGCCAGTCTCCTTATCCCATGTATAGAGGGTCAGCTCCACGCGCGTATGCGCGGGGGTCTGCCTGTCTTTCGGGTCCTCGCTGAGAATTTCCTTGTCAATATCCGTCATGACAACAGGATAGCACTTCAGCGCGCCCATGCTCATCCGCAGTCCCTCATGAAAACGGAAGGCGCTAAAGCTGCCCTTCACGCTGCGCTGGCCGTAAGCGGCAGTCACGGTGCACTTATACTCCTCCATGGTGCCAGGGATCAGTCGCTCGCTGCCACGCTCCCACAGCTCCGCGCACCAAATCCCATCCTCCCCGGGGCTAACCGAAACCTCAAAGCGGCTGCCGTCATCCATCACAGCGCTGACGTCGGCTACATCTCCCATGCCCTTTACGATAAACGGCATGGAGAAACGCTGCGCTTCACAAGCTACGAATGTCAGTCCCTCATCGGCAAATATGATCTCTGCTTCCTCAGCGATTTGGAACACCACATTGTTGGTGAAGCTGCCCACGCCGCCTGCGAAGCGGAAGGACACGGTGGCTTTCTCCGGAATCTCGGCACTGTCATTGGGCGCTGTTACAAACGCGCCGATGTACTCTCCGACCATTGACTGCCCGGTTATTTTCAGATAGGCAGGGGACGAGATGCCGATTTTTGCCGTTAGCTGGGGGCAGGGCTTTTCCACGCCCTCCGACGTAATCTCCACGATGCGGGCGTAAATGGTGACCTGCTCGCCCGGATACAGCATGTTTCCAAAATCCTTTCGGATGCGCATCTCGTAGCTGCTCTTGTTTTCCTCCTCTTCTTGTTCCTCCTGCTGCCGCGGCGCGCTCTCGCTTTTTGAAGGGTTCTTTTTTTCGCTCTTCGACTTTTTGCCGCGTATGACAATGCTGCTGATCAGAATCACAGAGACGACGATGGCAGGGATCAGATAGCCCCTTTCACCGCCCGTTTCGTCGGCGTCGGTGGTGATCTCAGAGGTGGCACCAGGGACGGCAGCGGATCCCTCCAGCGTATAATAATAGAAGCGAGAGTATGTATCGTTTATGCTTATCTTTATCGCCAGCTGATAATCGGGTTCCCGATTTAAAACCCTGTCATAATTCTCCATCATCTCTACATCCACGGGCAGAAGCTGTATCAGCATTTCTCTGTTGGCGTCATTGGGTTTGCCCGGCCACAGGTCGGAGATGTCCAGCTCCTCAGTCCACATGACATCAAGGTAGCCAGCCGGCTTGTTCGCTATCGCTTCTTGCCAATGGCATAATTGCATTTCTACGTGCATTTCTAAGTAACCGAGAGACGGGTTTTGAAGCTCATTGATTGACGCGGCAAAAGAGACCTTATCCTCATGTCCCAGCGAAAATGTCTTGGGGGGGTCGCTCCAGGTTACCTTGAACTCATAAGTGTATTCGGGGGTATTTGCAATGCCGTTATCGTCATAGTAGTGAAAATTGTTGTCTGTATAGTCCCAGCTTTCTCCCTTAAATCGAGCATCTTCTACAGGTATGCATGACGTTTCCGCGTAATCAAAGACCCATTCTCCGCCAAGAGCATAGACTCTCTGCGGAAGCAAGTTCGCCATGACAGCTATGGCAAATATCAGTGCAGCAAATTTCTTCATCTGCCCACCCTCCCCAGCATTTTGATCACTGTTGTTAGGCAGCTTTTCTGCTCCGCCGACATCGGGATGCGCATTTCGCCCGCCGTTTCCGCCGCAGGTACCTCCAAGTCCAGTATCTGCTTGATTGCGGCGTCGGCTGCCTTTTTTGCCGCCTGCTTTGCTGTTTGTACCGGTCTCTGCTCCGCCTGCTGCACCAGCAGCTTTTTCGCTCTTTTCTCCCGGCGGGGCGGCGCAGAGACCGGCGGCGTATCCGACACAGATACCGTAATATCCTCCGACGCAGCCTCGAGCGGAATCGAGATAGTCACAGTCGGAGCCGCAGTTCCGGCGATAGCAGGCGCGCCGCACTTCATGCAGAATGCCGCACCGTCTCTAAGCTGTGTGCCGCAGACCGCGCAGGCCGGGGCAACCTCCGCTTTGACCTTTGTCCCGCACTTCATGCAGAATGCCGCACCCTTACGCAGCGGCGCGCAGCAAGCGAGACAAACATGCCCCGCTGATGAAACGGCCTGTGAGCTTTGCTTTACGATAATTTGTGTGCCGCAGCCGGGACAGAACCTTGCTCCGTCATTCAGCTTTCGACCGCATTTTTTGCAGAACATATATACCCCCACCTTTCTTTCGCTCTTCGTGCGACACACTTTCTCTTGAATTTACGGTTATGGCCGCATCAGAACAAGATCGGCACTCACACCGTCCGGCGTCAGCAGCGCACCAAAAGCGTATTGTTTTCCCATATGGGTATAGAATTGCGAGATGATGATATTGCCGGAGCCTGTCAGATACCATTCGCCGTTTTCGTAGCTGCCGGAGAAAATGCTATCCTCCTGCTTGGATTCGTCGTAAGGCGCTTCTCCGTCCCAGTATATGGTATACCAGTCAAACACTGCGTGTGCTTCGGCGGCGGGCCCGGTCAGCTCCACATTGAGGATTTCTTCGGCATAGGAGTCCATGTTGCGATAGGGATCGTAGACAATGTAGGCTTTCCAGCTTCCAAGCATCTGGTCAAAGCCTGTAAACTGCACCGCGTCCTTCCAGACGCCGTTTTTCTGCACATCGCCCAGATACCAGCTGAATTCCTCCCGCGTGGGGCGCTCTCCGGTGGATAGGTAGGCTCCGGAAGGTGGCGTGTCTTTTCCTTTTCCGAAATCCAGTAAGCCTGGTCGCCACGGCAGAAGCGCCACCGCGGCTACTGCCAGCACCACAAGACCAATGATCAGCGGAAGCTTGGATTTTCTGCTGCGCTCCCTACGGCGGTCTTCCCTATAAGAATACGGCTCGCCTGTCGGGTCAGGAGACGAAGCGGTGTGTACTGGCGCTGGTGCGGTAGCAGTGTTGACCTTTCCACCGCAGAACTCGCAAAAGTATGCATCGTCTTCAATTTTCTTTCCGCAATGTTGGCAAAACATCGTAATGCCTCCTTCTTTCATTAAAATCACTTGCTTATGGTGCGTTACCAATCGGCAATGTCTGCCGTTACGCCGGTTTCATGGAGCAGCTTTTGCGCGGCGTCTAGCACCGTCTCTTTTTTGGTCATGCCGTGCAGCAGTTCTACCTTCATAGTCTGAGCCGCATCTCCAAAAGTCAGGTACATCCGCTCCATGTCAATTCCAACGGCGTGCAGCCGCACACCATGTATCCCGTCGAGACCCCACCGGTAGATTTCACTGCCGATGAGGATACCAAATGTAGACACCACGGTTTCCTCGGTGTCGCTTTTCGTTTGGCGGCCCGACATGGAGATGAGAACAGATGGCACCGCAAGGATGCGATTATCCCAAATGAGCGTTGCGTCATAGAGCAGACGGGTCTGTCTCACCAAAAATAGAAGAAGGATGGCGCTGATAAATCCAAAAGCGAAACCTGCTGCTGACATAAATCCCGTGCCGAGCCACACTGCCAAAAAAATACTGGCTGCGAACAACAGGGCATATCCATTACGGCGTTTACGGATTAGTCTCATTTACACCATACCTCCTCCAGGATAAACTCTAGGGGAGGATGCCTCAGAATGCATCGTTCGAAAGGATGAATTAGCAGAAAAAGCCTCTCATCCTTTTGGATGAGAGGCTGGTGAAACCCAGTATTTATGCGGTTTTATATACATCCGCCGGTTTGGTTTTTCGGCAAGGTGCTGACGAGTTCCACACGGCTTGAGACGCGTTTATGGAGGCAGAAGAATTAGATTGAAAAACGAACAATTGGTTTCTTATTTTCGCTGCATTCAGTAAACGCGATGAGTTTGTTGGCTCTACGGTCATATGCTCGGGCAATGGTGGACGCTGCCCCACTCTTGCCCCAATGCTTAGCTCCTTTACTTGCCAAGGGGGTGCCCTTGGTATTCGATGGTCAGTTCCGTTATATCTTGAGGGTCGTAGATAACGTCAACTGTGCAGCCGATAAAAACCAGGCGAACGGCCTGTAGCCCCATCTTGCATATTGCTCTCAGCAACAAAAGGTTCAAGCAAGCTGGATACCTTAGTCTGCTGGAGTGCTATTCTGCAAAGTGACGTGTAAACTTTGGAACCGCCGTATACTGAACGGTACGTACGGTGGTGTGGGAGGTCGTCCACTCAATTAATGGTGGCCTCCTACCCGATTCGCTAAAGAGGCTCCATATTGCACCTTCTAGGCTAAGACTTTCACTGATGAACCAAGGAAACCTCAAAGTTGCTGACAAAGTCCCGCCAGACCTTAGTTTTTTATCCCATTTCTGCTAATTAATGATATAATATTAGTGCACCAGCCCCGTTTATTATCCCACTGGTTTTTTACTGATGCCGTCTAGCAACAGTCTAAAATGCGAGAGCGCCTGCTCCCTCAAATCAAAATCGGGATGGCGGATACACCACTCGTAGGTGATACCGCGGAAGGCCATGACAAAGTGGCGAGCCAGGGTTTCGGCCGTCAAGATGCTATTGAATTCACCCCTCTGGATCCCTTTTTCCAGTATGCCGTTAAGTAATGTGTAAAGCTCACGGTTGTAGCCTTTAACTGCGTCCGGGCCAGTAGTTCCTGCCAGCAACATCTGGTAGGTCTTCTTCATGTTGTCATAGCCGAATGTGCCTGCCAGCACATCGGCTATTTTTCCGATCAGAGCCAGGAGTGCCTCTGGTGCAGGCATATCCGAGGGCAACCCTTCCAGGAATGTTTTGTAATCCGTATCAGCGCGGGCGGCATAGTCAGCAAGTAACAGAGAGATTAGTGCATCTTTGGACTCAAAATGCACATAAAAAGCGCCCTTGGTAATGCCTGCCTCGTCAGTAATATCTTCCACGCTGACTTCGGTATAATCGCGCTCTGTAAACAGCCTCTCCGCTATATCATAAATCCGCTGCTTTGTTTCTGCCCCTTGCGCTTTCCGTTTATTAATTTTCTTCTTTTTCATCTTTTCTCTCCTCAACCTGTTAAAGGTAATGTATAATAAATCGAGTTACTAACCTCGTTTACTAACCGTGGTTATCTAGTCTAAGTATAGCATTTATCATCTTGGCGCGCAATTTTCTGTCAAGCTGAATCAATGGGGGGGATAATTGATGAGAAGCAAAAGGTCACTTCTGGTGTTGCTGCCATTGTTGCTGCTACTTGCTCCGTTAAGCGGCCAGGTGGCAGTAGCTGCGGAACCGCAGGGTACGGGTAGCGTGGAGTACAATAGGATTGCTCCCACTGTGCCCTTAGTGAACGCAGTCGGAGTTAAAGACTTTGCCTTTCTGAACAAATTCATCGGGGCCGATAACAATTCAGTTTTTAATCTCGCTCCCGAGTTCAAGCGTACTCATGACCGCGGTTCTGCGGAAGCTCCAGAGCGTCTCGTATTCGGTACGACTTTCCGCCATGAGGATGACGACAACACCTATGATGTTACGTATACATACAAGTTACCGACGGAGTTAGAGGCCCCTGCCGAGAAGGGGGACCTCCAGATTGCCTTGCTGGCCAATCTAACCAATGACCATCACTGGAATGTAGAGCGACACTGGGATAAGCTGACTGCCTACCCTGTTGTCTCGGTGAGTACCTGGTCGCGGGATATTCTTAAGTACGACACTAGTGACTACAAAGGTGACACTACTCAGACTGTGGGCCGATATAAGTTTGCCCCCCTGGGTTGTCTTGATCACCTAAACCTGTGGTTTGAAGCTTGGGGAGCGGTCTGCACCTGCGGTTCCTCCAAGGTTTCAAACATCAATATTATCTTGGCCGATACTGCAGGCCCGCGCGTCACCTCTGTTGTGGCCAGTAAAGAACCGGATGGCCAAGGTGGCCCCTATTTCCAGCCGGGTGACACCATGTATATCACTATGACATTCGATGAGAGCATTCGCTTCGCTGATGACAGGGCCATGCCGTTGGCTAATGCGCCCAAGCTGAAGCTGGAACTGCGGGGCATAGCCGATAACGTGGTTAAGAATGTGGCTGCTGAAGCCAGTTTGCTTAGTCTGAATGGGAATAAGTTGACTTTTTCCTACCAGGTACCCGCCACCTATATCCTGCCTGAAGGGAGCGTTAACACCAATTTCTATGTTGCTTCCATTGCGCCTTACACTGAGCAGACCACGTGGGTCAGTAGCAACGAAACCTTCGAGCTCAAGCTGTTTGGTAAAAACGGTGCTGCTGGTAACTACCTCAACCACAGCAGCAAAACTACTTCACTTATCGTTGACACGGCCGGTAATCCAATAGATATAAGCAAGTCTACTCGCAATCTGCAAGCGGCAGCTTATTTGGATGGTATTGCTCCTGAGATAATGTCTATTGAAATTGCCGGCAAAACCGATGCCGGTGACGGGGGCCTAGCCAGCAATTTGTATGCTCGATTGGGAGAACGTCTCGGCTTCTTCGTGCAGTTCTCAGAGCCGGTGCAGTACCTACGGGTCAGCAACGACGAGCCCCTACCCTTCGATCGAGGCTATTTGGATAGTTCAGGTGAATTGATACCTGGTGCTCAGAACATGATTTTCGTGGGTGACGCATCCGACATCGAACTGTTGGCGGAACTTAATATAACGGATGGGGGTAGCCCGGTGACAGCCCGTGCCCACTATACTACCACCGTGCGTCTTAAGGATGGCAGGATGGTGTCTCGTGTGTTTTTTGTGACACCCCAGCCGCTCAAGGATAGTATATCGCCCCAGAATTACGGAACCGGGGCGGAGATGCCCATAGGCATTAACCGCATCTATATGGGTGGAGGGGCGGCAGGTTCGGCTGGCAAGTACTACCTAGGCGATGCTTGTAGCAATCGCTATAACGAGGGAACCGAATACATCAATGTGGGAGAGGGCCAACGGTTAATGCCCAAACAACAGTTGTGGCTAGACACTGGCAAGCCCACAGCTACCACCAGTTTGGTCGCTGCAGATGGGAAGTATCAGCCGCTCACTTATGGGGCGGTGCAGGAGACGACTGCTTTCTGCTTCCCACTGCTTGTGTCTGATCCGCTAACCCCCACAGGAGTTCAAAGTGGCAGCAATGGTGTCACCGGCTATTTTATGTGGCGGGACGAGCAAGGTCTGTCGCCAATACACGCGGAAAAATACCCCTTTGAGTATGTGGTCACTGGTAGCTCGGATCAACCTGATGACAGCGAATACCAGTCGGCTCTAACCTACGGCAAGTATGCCTTTACTCAAATTGACTCGGGCAACTTTCTTCATCTTCGCTTTGTCGATGGTGCTGATTACAACTTCTCAACTTCGCAGCTGGTGATCTACCCGGTAGATAACGCGAACAACCAGGGAGAGGTAGTCTTCACCCTCGATTTCACTGTTGACCGCAAACCGCCGGTCATCGAACAGAAGCGGACTGCCACCTATTCCACCGGCACCGGCTCCATTCACACTACCATTCAGTTGCAGGACGTCAGCGAGATGGAGGCCATTGAGTACCAGTGGACGGATAAAGGCGCTTCGCCTGACGGCTACTGGGAGCAGATCACTTCCTATAGCACCAGACAAAGCAGCCGTTACCGCTACTATGAATTCAGCCAGTCGCGCACCAATCTTGCCCCTGGTGCCATGTATACATATACCCTGCATGTGAGAGCAACCGATGCGGCTGGTAATCGCAGCACGGCCAGCTTTGATTATGAGCTGGACCTCGAACTCCCTACCTTCAATTTGGAGTTCGCCACCGATCCTTCGCAGCCCAATGGTCGTCATTCGCTGCTACTCAGCCCCCCCAGCGACGACCCCAACAAGGCCATTGAAGTCTGGGCCTTGGTTAGGCAGCCGGAAGAGCATCAGCCCTACGGAACTGACACCAGATATTACTATATGAAGGCAATAGATATGCAGTCGCTAGGTACTAGTAGCAAGGTAGACTTGCTAGCAGTCGATGACAATTGGTCCCCGTGCGAAGTCTCCAGTGAATTGAGGGAGTTGAATGGTCCTAAACCTGGCAAAGTGTATGCCTGGGGGTGGGCCTGGAGTTCGCTGGACGCGCCGACCAGTGACAGCAAGCCGAGGTTCCTAGAGTATATGAATAGATATGCCCCGCTGGAAGTCCTAATTATTGCTCGACCCAATGAGGCCAAATGGGGCCATTATGATCAAACCTTTGTATTCGATGCGGAGCCGGTCTTGAAGAGAACTTATACCTTCAACTACGCCAGCGATTACTTGATTGGTGAATCCGACTCAATTCATAGCATCACCATTACCCCCAAGAGCCATGTTTATCCCACCACCGTGAGCTGGGATAAGCTGCTCATCGATTCTCCGAGCGCATTGGATGTGCCTCGCAGCCTAGATGGGGCCGTGTTTGGCGTATCTCTGGCCAATGTTCGCTATCCAGCCTACGGTTTGCAGGATATCGACTTTGAGAGTGAGCATACGGTGTTTGCCCTCTACAAGACCGGTGCCGGTACCAGCCAGGAGCCTATCTTCAGCAGCAAACTGGTGGCCAAAGCCTATCAGGAAATCGCTATCCCCGCCGGTACGGTGACGGAGAGTGGCAGCTATACGGTAGTAGTAACGGTTCAGGCGAAGGGCAGCAATCACATCGACCGTCAGGAGTACACCGATATCTTGGTGGATTGCCGGGAGCTTACTACTTACGGCATCTCCGAGGTTACCACTAGCCAACCGTTGGACGATCTAGGCCAGGCCCTTATGGTCAGTACTGATTACGCGCTCTCTGACAGCCAGCAATCCGGTACCATCTGTGTCAGCGCCAAGCCAAGCGCCCAGCAGTATATCCGCTTCGACGCCGAGATCGCTAGTTTAACGACCATTGCTGGCCAGCCCCATTACGCCGCCTACTTGCAGGTCTGGAATGAAGCAGCCACTGACCTTTTGGGCGAAGACGTGACCTACCCGTGGATCTACTTGCCGGCCTGGCGGCAATACCAAACTGTGTTATTGACAGAAGCGAATAGGGAAGAGGTGAGGGCGGCCTTGACCAGCAGTAACGTCGGCGAGGCGGCTATTCTTCCCATCCTACCGGGGCAGAACCTAATCAACTACCGATTGGCATTGCCTGGCGGTTATAAAACACCGATTCAGTCCCTTGTAATAGATGCGGCCAGTGCCGAGCCCACCATCAGTATGCAGCTGACTCCCCAACCGGAGAACGGCCTGACTACCAACGGAGGCGTAATAGCGACGCCTGGCCTACTGCAAAGCCCTCTGGTTGCTCCTGAAGCCCTGCTCCTCGGTGTGCTGGATAACGCTGCTTTGAACCAGCAGTTTGCTGCTACAAGGCAGGCCGTTATCACCCAGAATGGGGATTACTGCTTCTACGCCGTGGACAAATTCCACAATGTGGGTTATCAGCAGCTCAGCGTTGATCATATTGATCGCACAGCCCCCAGTCTGACTGTTAAAGAGAGCGTGCTTAGTGGTAGCCTCTATACTTTTACGGTGCAAATAGAAGATGATTTCGACCTGGACAACTGCCAGTTGTTTATCCAGTTTGATGATGATTATTGTGAGTTGCTGGGCGTTCAATCGGATGCGGCTTTTGCCGTTCCAACGGCGGCCAGATGGCAAGCAACGGCTCCGTCTGCCAGCGGCCTCTATGAAGTAACCACCATAGATAAGGAAAACGGCAGTAAAGAAGTCAGTTTCTCTGGAGCCTTCAAGTACGATGCTAGAGTGGGAGCACCGTCGATTACAGAGCGAAGCATCACCCTCTATGCGGTGGATGGTGCGGGCAATAATTCGGAGGAACAGAAGACAACAGTGAGTGTTGCCAACCAACCCACCACCTACGTAAAAGGCGAACTGGCATCCGGTGGCTTTACTGCTACCTTTAGTCGCCCAGTTATATTGAGCACGCCTCAAGAAGTAACAGCGAAGCCAGTCTACTCGATTGCCAAGCAGCAGTTGTCATTCTATAGTAACGGCAACTATCCTTTGGACTGTGTTGACCTTTTCGGTTATCGCTATACGGGTAACGTCACCGTCAACCACTATGATGCCCTCTATGTCCATCAAGTCAGCATTTCTGAGACGGCACCAACCAATCAGGATGTGCAGATAGTCCTTAACTGTGCCTCTAATCTTGCCATCACTTTGGAATTACCACCTAACCTGCCTGAGGGGGATATCAGCCCGGTGTTAGATGCCGATGGCCAAGCGATTGGGGCATTGATTACCATGCGCTCCAACGGCAGTTTCACCTACGCGGTAAAGCCCAAGGACAGCGCCTATCCTAAGCAGCCCCGTACTATAGGGGTGCAGAACATCGATAAGACGGCGCCGACGGTGGAGCTTGTGTGGGTCTACAGCGCCCCTATTGTCGATGGTAAGACGGCTGGCGAAGTAATAGTCTCCCTGCAGGCTGATGAACCGCTGCAAGGTCTTGATGGTACGGGTACTACTCATATCTTTACTGTCAACCAGCAGGACCCCTTTATTTTCCATTACTCCGACTTGGCGGGGAATGACGGTTATGTCACTGCTACTCCCCCAGTGGTTATAGTGGACAAGGATCTGATTGACTCGGATATTACCCCACCCGATTATGAGTTGGAGATTTATCGCAGCGACAACGGTATCAGCAGCAAAGTGGTTGGTTACACCAAATCGGCCTACGAGTCGCTAACCGCGGAAGAGCGAGTCAACGCCTTTCCGCTGTTCTCGGGAGTGCTGCAGTTGCGCTTTACCCCATACGACGAGAACCAAGTCAGCATCAGTTTGCAGGATGCACCCCTAGAGGGTGTTGCGCTCAGCGGCTGGACCGTCAGTGTCACTGACAACGTAGACTTCACAGTGGTGCTCACCGATGCCAAGGGTAACCAGACTTTGGTGCTGATTAGCATTAAACAGGCGGATAACATACCTCCCGTTGGCACGGTCTCCTATGTGCGGACAGCGCCCTATGTTATTAGAGGTTACCTGGAAATGAGTGATGAGGGTGGTGGCCCCGTCTTCCTCTTGAACACCAGCGGTGTACAAGTTGATGCCGACGGTAAGTACTACCACGAGTTTCTCGATAATGAGAGTTTTACTTTTGTCTTCGCTGACGCTGCCGGTAATATAGGGACCACCGTTGCTGTGGTTAGCAGCCTAGATATGACCCCACCCAGTGGTGTAGTCAAGCAATGGCTGCCCTACTTCGTTGACGAGAGTGGTATCGCTCATCCGGGCCAGCTCTCCGACAGGCCCACTAATTCGGATGTCAGCGCGTTCTTGCAGTTTAACAAACCTATTCGGGCGCTGACGCCGTGGATGACCAGCGGTAGGTTGCAGGACTTTTCTTTCTCCTATACGGAGGACAGTGCCACCATTGTTTTCCGGCAGAATGCTTCTATGGAGATAGAGTTTCAGGCGCTTAACGGGCGCAGCAATCGCTTAGCCCTCGCGGTCGGCATTATCGATAAGCAGGCACCGCAGATTACTCCTGTACAGACAGCAGCCGACCTAAAGTCCGTAACCTATTCCTTCACTGCAGATGAGCCGGTATTCTTTGTGGATGGAGGAAATGCAGCCCAGGCTGCCACCAGCTTTAGTAAGGTTTTCGAACTGAACGGCGACTACGACCTCAAGTTCACCGACCTAGCTGGTAACTCGACCATTAAACGAGTAACGGTTGCCGGTATCGATCGCACACCGCCAACCCTTACTATCACGGGTTTACCGGGCAGTGGCGCGGCGCTCACTAATGAGACTGTTACCTTTTCTGTCTCTCTGAATGAACCGGGGACCATCGCTTTCCGAGGCGTTGTCTACCAGCTGACAGCAGGGCAGGTGCAGCAACTACGGGTTGACCACAACGGCAGCTATGAGCTCATAGCTACCGACCGGGCTGGTCTAACCACCCGTTATATGGCGGTGGTCAACTGCATCGACCGTACCCCGCCCCAGATCCTGTTACCCACGGGGCAGTTGCTGATCAGGCAGGGCACGGATAGGGCCTCCGTTGAACGCCTGCTGCTGGAGCAGGTACAGGTCTATGACAATGCGGATCCGAAGCCTGAGCTCAAGCTGGATGATTATGTCGCCGATGAAGACTTTACACATCTAGGCGAGAGTACGGTGTGGCTTGTTGCCACTGACAAGGCGGGGAATGAGCAGTGGGGTTCGGCCAAAGTGCGCGTCTATGGCCCAGACGAACTCTTGATTAGGGTAAACGGGCAGGTGGCCCCACCTAATGGCACCCTGTTTGTTTCTGCTAAAGCTTCGCGAGTAGTTAGCGTGGCCATGGAGAATGTACCCAGGGGCAGCGGTGGTGAGGAACCTTATCGTATCTATTGGAAACGGGGTATCTGCACTGATGCCCAGATGAAAAATGCATCCCTGTTGACAGGATGCAACTTCACTGCTCAAGAAAATGGTTTCTATACCATCTATGTGGTTACTCAGAGTAAGGCCAGTTTGTTGGTCCACTTATACGTTCAGGGTTAGGGGGTGTTGTGTATGAAACGAACTATGCAGCGTGCGCTATGTGCCATTCTAGTCGTTGCTCTGCTGGCAGGTGCCATGCCACCGCTATCGCAAGTGCTAGCGGCAACCCCGGAAACCCTGACCATGCAGAACGACAACATTGAGTTGACCGTGTCCACCAAGAACGGTGGTTTTGTGGTACGCACCTTAGAGGGAGATGCAATAACCAAGGATGACAATAACAAGGACCTGCTCTACCGTCGTGGTCAGTTTGATACGTCCTTTGCCTCCTTTTTGGTGACCGAGGGCGACGTATCCACTGAGTACGTTTTTGGCAACGACTATCGTTATCTGGGCTGGACCACTAGCCTGTCGGTAACTAGAGAAGAGAATGGTATCCGAGCCGTGTGGACCGTAAACGATCTGGTCTTTACTCAGCTATTGGAGCCGATTCTTAACCAATCTTCCAATGAGCACGGCACCATTCGCATCTCTTACAGTGTCGAGAATAAACAGGGTACTCCCATTGATGTGCAGGTGCGCCTTCTGCTGGATACAGCTTTAGGAGAGCAGGATTTTGCCTACTACGAGCTAGCACAGGGGGCTACAGCAGATGAGAGTTTCATCTGCATCGAGCGCGAGATGGTTCTGGATCAGTCTACCGATTACCTGCCGGCTAACTTCTTTGCCTATGACGATTATCTCAACCCTACTACGGCGGCGTACACCATTTTTGACCAATCAACGGAGGGGCTAAGACCCTATCGTCTGGCCTTCGGGCATTGGAATAACCTAGCAGCTACCGTCTTTGACTTCGTTCCTGATGAGACCTTGACCTTTACCAACGCTTACAACCGACGTTATCTGACCGCCGACAGTGCTATGGCCATCTACTATGATCTAGGGAGCGTGGCCGCCAGGAGTACCAGCCGTCAGGCTGTGACCTATTATGGCGTAGATTCTAAGGTAAGGGTAAAGGATAGCGACCGGGTGCGGATTACGATTACTGCACCACCAGGGCTGCAACTGAACGAGACAAAAGATGCCTA
>MTKW01010788.1_pt1 | contig 24467 bp, 39 predicted proteins | sample 1042761 | NCBI WGS metagenome assembly MTKW01 (sample SAMN06205366, study PRJNA360243) | anaerobic digester metagenome | biome: Wastewater treatment plant; feature: Anaerobic digester sludge; material: sludge; isolation source: anaerobic digester fed with sludge from wastewater treatment plant ...
TTATGCTTTTGTCGATCGCGGAAGTGGCGGATCGTTGGAGAAACAATTGATGGTTAAGGAGGCCGCATCGCGTGCGATGCGGCCTCTTACCATAAATGATGGTGCTCATGCGAGCGGGCTTGTTTGGTCCTAAGACACCGTTCGTAGCACATTGCCAAAAGCGATTGGGCGATTTTTTTGAAAAATCGTCAAATTAAGCGGAAAACGGTGGCATTTAGGGCTTGTATCACCCGTTTTATTCCTGTATACTTTGCCTTGCGCGTTTTTCTGAGAAAGAAAATCCGCAGGTAGGGATCAAGATTGCGATGCGCTCGCTGCGGGCGTTTCGGTAACTTGATCGGAAGTACCCGGCGATGATCCGGGAACACCGGCAGCGGCGTTTGATGCCCAGCCCATATGATTTTTTGGCTGGGTTTTGATTTGGGGCAAGAAGATACGCCCGGATGCGTTGCAAGGTGAAGCAGAGATTGCAGGAGGGTTTAGATGGCAATCAATCAAAAAATCAGAATCCGTTTGAAGGCATTCGACCACCACATTCTGGACGAGAGCGCAGAGCGCATCGTCGAGACAGCGAAGCGCACCGGCGCGAGCGTCGCGGGACCGATCCCGCTGCCGACCGAGAAAGAGATCATCACGATCCTGCGTTCGCCGCACATGCACAAGGATGCCCGTGAGCAGTTCGAAATCAGAACGCACAAACGGCTGATCGACATTCTGGCACCGAACCAGCGCACGATGGAGTCGCTGAAGAAGCTCGAGATGCCGGCAGGTGTCAACATCGAAATCAAAATGTAGTGCGCTTCGCGCTTTACATAGAAGGTCATGTTCGCCCCGAGGGTGAACCAATAACCAGGAGGATTGTAAGGAAATGAGTAAATTCATGCTCGGCAGAAAAGCCGGTATGACCCAGATCTTTGACGAGGACGGCATCGTCATTCCGGTCACCGTACTGGAGTGCGGTCCGCTTTATGTCGTTCAGAAGAAGACGGACGAGACGGACGGCTACGCCGCAGTCAAGGTCGGGTTCGAAGATAAGAAGCGTGTCAATCGCCCGAAGCAGGGTGAATTCGACAAAGCCGGCGTCACGCCGAAATGCGTGCTGCGCGAATTCCATACGGACGAAGCGTACGAACCGGGGCAGGAGATCAAGGTGTCCGACATGTTTGAAGTCGGCGACCAGGTCGATGTGTCCGGTGTATCAAAAGGTAAAGGCTATCAAGGATCGATCAAGCGTCACGGCTTTTCGAGAGGCCCGATGTCGCACGGTTCGAAATATCACAGAGGTCCCGGTTCGCGTGGTTCGTCCGCAACGCCCGGCCGTGTGATGAAAGGCAAAAAACTGCCTGGTCAGATGGGCTTTGAGCGCGTCACCGTGCAGAATTTGAGAGTCGTGCAGGTCGACGGTGAGAGAAACATTCTCGTGATCCGCGGCGCTGTGCCGGGTCCGAAGGGCGGCCTGCTTGAGATCAAGACGTCGACCAAGGTCCGCGGTTAAGGAGTAAGGCAATGGCAAAGACTAATGTAGTGAATATGAAAGGCGAAGTCGTCGGAGAGATTGAACTGGTCGACGCGATCTTCGGTATTGAGCCGAATCAGGACGTCATGAGCCGTGTGATCCGAAACCAGCTCGCGAATCGCCGACAGGGCACGCATAAGACGAAGACGCGTTCCGAAAGAAGAGGCGGCGGCAGAAAACCGTGGCGTCAAAAAGGTACCGGACGCGCCCGTCAGGGATCGATCCGCTCCGCACAGTGGGTCGGCGGCGGCATCATCTTTGGGCCGACGCCCAGAGATTACAGCTATACGCTGCCGAAGAAAATGCGTCGTCTGGCGCTGAAGTCGGCGCTCAGCGCGAAAGTTTTAGCCTCGTCGCTCGTCGTCGTCGACGAATTGAAACTCGACGAGATCAAAACGAAGAAGATGGTCGAATTCCTGAACGCCGTCGGCGTGGACAAGAGCGCGCTGCTCGTGATGGATGCCCGTGACGAGAAGATCGAGCGTTCCGCGGCCAATCTGCAGGGCGTGAAGACGGCACTGCCGAACACGATCAATGTGTTCGACATCCTGAAGTTTGACAAGTTTGTGGCGACCCGCGCCGCGATCGAGAACATAGAGGAGGTTTATAACAAATGAAAACTCCACAAGACATCATTTTGCGTCCGGTAATCACGGAGCAAAGCTCGATGCAGGCGGCCGAAGGCAAATACACGTTTGTCGTCGCCAAGACAGCCTCCAAACCGGAGATCCGTCAGGCGGTCGAGCGTCTGTTCGACGTCAAGGTCACCGGCGTCAACACCCTACGCTATGAAGGCAAGAAAAAACGCATCGGCGTCCATGCCGGTAAAACAGCAGGCTACAAAAAGGCCGTGGTGACGATCGACACCGACCCGACACCGGAGAAATTCCAGACGGCGGGCGGCAAAGAGACTCAGTCGGCCAAGAAATACAAGACGTCAATCGATGAATTCGGTTTTGGCGGCTAAGCCGTATTAGGAAGGAAGCAGGAGAATTATGGCACTTAAGCAATATCGCCCGACTTCACCGGCGAGAAGACAGATGACCGGCGCCGACTATTCGATTTTGACGAAGAAAGCCCCGGAGAAAAGTCTTTTAAAGAAAGTTAAGAAAACGGCCGGCCGAAACAACTACGGTCGCATCACCGTCCGTCACAGAGGCGGCGGCAATAGAAACAAACTGCGCATCATCGATTGGAAGAGAAAGCGCGACGGTATCCCGGCTAAAGTGGCGGCGATCGAGTACGATCCGAACCGCACGGCGTTCCTCGCTCTTTTACACTACGTCGACGGCGCGAAGAGCTACATCCTCGCACCGGAAGGCCTGAAGGCTGGCGACACGGTCGTCTCCGGCGAAGGCGCCGACATCCAGGCCGGCAACTGCCTGCCGATCTCGGCGATCCCGGTCGGTACGGAAGTGCACAATATCGAGATGAAGCCTGGCGCCGGCGGTAAGCTGGTGAGAGGCGCCGGTACCGGTGCGCAGCTTCTGGCCAAGGAAGGGAAACACGCGACCTTGCGTCTGCCTTCCGGCGAAGTGCGCCTGATCCCGGTGACCTGCCGCGCCACGATCGGCTCGGTCAGCAACCCGGAGAACGAAATTGTGAACATCGGTAAAGCCGGCAAGGTGCGTCACATGGGGCGCCGCCCGAAGGTCAGAGGTTCCGCGATGAACCCGGTCGACCATCCGCACGGCGGTGGTGAGGGTAAAGCCCCGATCGGTATGCCGGGTCCTGTCACGCCCTGGGGCGTGAAGACGCACGGCTACAAGACGAGAAAGAATAAGCGTTCGGATCAGTACATTATCCGTCGCAGAAAAAAATAAGGTGGAGGGTAATCTGATATGAGCCGTTCAACGAAAAAAGGGTTCTATGTCGAGGAACGTTTGATGAAGCGGATCCAAGACCTGAACGAGAAGAACGAGCACCGCGTGCTCAAGACATGGTCCAGATCGTCCACCATCTTCCCCGATATGGTCGGTCATACGATCGCCGTGCATGACGGCAGACGTCATGTACCGGTCTACATCACGGAAGAGATGGTCGGCCATAAACTCGGTGAATTTGCACCGACCAGAACTTACCGCGGCCATGCTGGCTCGGACAAGCGCTCACGCTAGGAGGGTATAGATGGCTAAGAAGGTAAGAAGCAGAGAGGAACTTCTGAAAAACCGCGAACAGCTGGTCGCCGATTATCATGCGACGCACCGCCGTTTCCAGAAAAAGCCGCTGCTCACGAAAAAGGAAAGAAAAGTGCTCGGCATCGGCAAGGATATTGGCAGAGCCGAAGCGAAATATGTCCGGATCAATCCGTTGAAAGTCAACGCCGTTATCCAGAACATCAAGGGAAAATCCCTGGACGACGCGCACGCCATTTTGATGTATTCACCGAAAGGGGCGTCGCCTGTTCTGGCGAAACTGCTGCGTTCGGCCGAAGCGAATGCCGTGAACAATAACAATCTGAATCGCGACAATCTGTATATCGCCGAGATGTACGCCAATGAGGGTCCGACACTGAAGCGCATCAGAGCCAGAGCCAGAGGGTCGGCGACGCGCATTCTGAAACGTACCAGCCACATCACCTGTGTGCTGCGCGAGAGAGAGTAGGGGGATCGAAGATGGGTCAGAAAGTTAATCCGCACGGCATGCGTGTAGGCGTTATCAAGGATTGGGATTCCAGATGGTACGCCGATAAAAAGGACTTCTCCAGATTCCTGGTAGAAGATAAAAACATCAGAGACTTCATTAAGAAGGAAGCTTATGACGCCGGCATCTCACGGATCGAAATCGACCGTGAAGGCGATAAGAAGACCGTGATCTCGATCACGACCGGAAAACCGGGTATCATCATCGGCCGTCAAGGGGCGAAGATCGAAGAACTGAAGGCGAAGCTCGCCAAGCGCTTCGGTAAGAATTTCTTCATCGACGTCAAAGAAGTGAAGAACGTCGACATCGACGCTCAGCTCGTGGCCGAAAACATCGCCAAGCAGCTGGAAGAGCGCGCCTCTTTCAGAAGAGCGATGAAACAGTCGATCTCACGCGCCATGAAAAACGGCGCCAAGGGAATCAAGGTGATGACCTCCGGCCGTCTGAACGGTGCTGAAATCGCCCGTGTCGAGCAGTATCACGAGGGTACGATCCCGATGCATACGCTCCGAGCCGACATCGACTACGGCTTTGCCGAAGCGAAGATGTCCTACGGCCGTCTCGGCGTCAAGGTCTGGGTGTACAAAGGCGAAGTTTTGCCGGTCGTGCGCCAGCCTGAACAACAGGAAGGAGAACAGATCTAATGCTACTTCCGAAACGTGTCAAATATCGTAAACAACACCGCGGACGTATGACCGGTAAGGCGACGCGCGGTAACAAGGTGACCTACGGCCAGTTCGGCCTGCAGGCTCTGGAATCGGGCTGGATCACCTCGAACCAGATCGAAGCGTCGCGTATTGCGATCAACCGTTACCTGAGAAGGGGCGGTAAGGTCTGGATCAAGATCTTCCCGGATAAATCCGTCACGGCGAAACCGGCCGAGACGCGCATGGGATCCGGTAAAGGGTCGCCCGAGTACTGGGTGGCCGTGGTTAAACCGGGACGCGTCTTGTTCGAAGTCGCCGGTACGACCGAAGAACAAGCCAAAGAAGCACTCCGTCTCGCCAGTCATAAGCTGCCGATCAAGACGAAGTTTGTGGAAAGTGAACGCGTGTTCACCGAAGAAGAGATCGCTGCCTTCGCTGAAGAAGTCCCGGATCAGGAAGTCGTCGAAGCCGTGATCGAAGACGTAGCGCTTGAAGATGGCGAAGCGGCGCCGGCTGAAGACGGTGCAGCAGTGGCGGAAGAAACGGAGGAACAAGCCGATGAAAGCAACTGAACTGCGTAGCAAAACGCGTGAAGAGCTCGACCAGGAGCTGCTCGAGCTGAAAGATGAACTGTTCAAACTGCGTTTTCAGCACGCGACGAACCAGTTGTCGAATCCGCAGCAGCTGAAATACGTGAAAAGAAATATCGCGCGCGTGTTGACCGTGATGCGCGAAATGGAAATAGCAGAGAAAGGCGGTAAGCACTGATGGAAGACAGAAACTTACGCAAACAACGGGTCGGTATCGTAACGTCTGACAAGATGGACAAGACCGTGGTGGTTAATGTCACCGAGCATGTGCGCCACCCGCTTTACAAAAAATACATCAAACGTACCTTCCGTCTGAAAGCGCACGACGAGCATAACCAGTGCGGTGAAGGCGATACGGTGCGCGTGATGGAAACACGTCCTATCAGTAAGGACAAACGCTGGCGCGTCGTCGATATCGTGACGAAGGCCGAGTAAGAGAAAGGCAGGAACGATTACATGATTCAAGTTCAATCGGCGCTGCGCTCGGCCGACAACACGGGTGCAAAGCGCCTGATGTGCATCAAGGTTTTGGGCGGCACAGGACGCCGTTACGCCAACATCGGTGATGTCATCGTCTGTTCGGTGAAAGACGCACAGCCGGGCGGCGTCGTGAAAAAAGGCGACGTCGTGCGTGCCGTGATCGTCAGATCGAAAAGCGGCGTGAGACGTAATGACGGATCGACGATCCGTTTCGATGAAAATGCCTGCGTCATCCTGAAAGACGATGGCAATCCGCAGGGCACGCGTATCTTCGGGCCCATCGCGCGTGAATTGAGAGAGAAGAACTACATGAAGATTCTCTCTCTGGCGCCGGAAGTGCTGTAAGGAGCGTGAGAGACATGAACCACAAAATACACGTAAAACGAGACGACAACGTCTATGTGCTCTCCGGTACCGAAGCCGGTAAGAGCGGCAAGGTGCTCCAGGTCGATCGCAAGAACGGCCGCGTGATCATCGAAGGCGTCAATCTCGTCAAAAAACATAAGAAACCGCGTTCGCGCACGCAAACCGGCGGCATCGTCGAGATGGAAGCCCCGATCAACGCTTCCAACGTGATGGTCGTCTGCCCGAAATGCAAAAGACCGGCGAAGACCGGTACGCGCGTACTGGACAGCGGTGAGCGCGTGCGTTTCTGCAAAGCTTGTGACGAGGACTATCAAGGTTCCGGTAAAGCGAAGAAGAAGTAGGGGGACGCATGAACAGATTAAAAGAAAAATATAGAGAAGAGATCGCGCCGGCGATGATGGAAAAGTTCAACTACCGCTCCGTCATGCAGGTGCCGAAACTCGAAAAAATCGTGCTGAACATGGGCGTCGGTGATGCGCGTGAAAATGCCAAAGCGATCGAAAACTCGGCGAGAGATCTCTCGGTCATCGCCGGCCAAAAAGCGATCATAACGAAGGCGAAGCGTTCCGTCGCGGCGTTCAAACTGCGTGAAGGCATGGAGATCGGTTGTAAGGTCACCTTGCGCGGCGACCGCATGTACCAGTTTTTGGACAAGCTGATCACGATCGCGCTGCCGCGAGTGAGAGACTTCCGCGGTATCAATCCGAACTCGTTCGACGGCCGTGGCAACTACGCCCTCGGCGCCAGAGAACAGCTGATCTTCCCGGAGATCGATTACGACCAGATCGACAAGATCAGAGGTCTCGACATCGTCATCGTGACGACCGCCGAGACAGATGAAGAAGCAAAAGCGCTGCTCGATCTTTTCGGCATGCCGTTCAGAAAGTAGGGGTAAGCACATATGGCAAAGAAATCAATGATCATAAGAGCCGAACGACCGGCCAAGTTCTCGACACGCGAGGTCAACCGCTGCAAACTGTGCGGCCGTCCGCGCGCGTACATCAGAAAATACGGCGTGTGTCGTGTGTGTTTCCGCGAACTGGCGTACAAGGGACAGATCCCTGGCGTCAGGAAGGCGAGCTGGTAAGGAGGACGAACCATGCAAATTACTGATGCTATCGCTGATATGCTGACCAGAATCAGAAACGCGGGCCGCGCCGGACATGCGTCCTGCGACATCCCGGCCTCGAATCTGAAGCGCGCCATCGCCGACATCCTGGTCGCTGAAGGCTATCTGGAGAAAGTCACGTTCAAAAAGGATCAACACCAAGGTGTCCTCACCGTGACGCTCCGTTACAAAGGTCAAAAACCGGTGATCACGGGCATTCGCCGCGTGTCGAAACCGGGACTGCGCGTCTACGCCGACCTCGATACCCTGCCCCGCGTGTTGGGCGGTCTTGGGATCGCGATCATCTCGACGTCGCAGGGACTGAAAACCGATAAACAGGCAAGACAAGCAGGCGTCGGCGGCGAAGTGCTGGCGTACGTCTGGTAAGACACTCTGAAAGGGGCCTTTACGGCTCGCAATCTTAAGAGCAGGAGGAATCAATGTCCAGAATTGGCAGAGCACCGATCAGTATCCCGGACGGGGTGACGGTGAAAGTGAACGGGCAAAACGTCGAAGTCTCAGACGGCAAGACGAAGTTGTCCCAGGAAATCCACCCGGCGATCAAGGTCGAGGTGAAAGATAACGAAGTGCTGGTGACGAGAAGCAGCGAAGATAAAGAAGATCGCGCGCTGCACGGTCTGATGCGTTCCCTGATCAATAACATGGTGATCGGTGTGAAAGAAGGCTTCCAGAAGACATTGGAAGTGAACGGCATCGGTTACCGGGCGCAGTTGCAGGGTTCGAAACTCGTGCTGAACGTCGGGTACTCGCATCCGATCGAATTCGAAGCACCCGCCGGCATCACACTCGAAGTACCGGCACCGAACCGTATTATCGTCAAAGGCGCGGATAAACAACTGGTCGGCGAAGCCGCCGCGAAGATCCGGGCCAGCCGTCTGCCGGACGCGTACAAGGGCAAGGGGATCAAGTATGATTACGAGGTCCTGAGGCTCAAGGAAGGCAAGTCAGGCGCGTAAGGGAAAGGATTAGGTCATGATTAAAAAACAATCGAAAAGCAAGATCCGTAAGCGAAACCATGCGCGCGTCAGAAAAACGCTGAGCGGCACGCCGGAGCGTCCGCGTCTCAGTGTGTTCAGAAGCCTGAACCACATGTACGCGCAGGTGATCGACGACAGTAAGGGAATTACCCTGGCTGCCGCATCGACGCTCGACCCCGAGGTGAAAGACGAGGTCAAGTTCGGTGGCAACATCGAGGCCGCCAAAATCGTCGGCAAACTGGTCGCTGAACGGGCGAAAGAAAAAGGCGTCGAAGCGGTCGTCTTCGATCGCAGCGGATACATATACCATGGTCGTGTCAAAGCACTGGCCGATGCAGCTCGCGAAGCCGGGCTGGCATTCTAAGGAGGAATGATTGATGCGTCCTGATCAACAAAGAAGAAGACAGCGTGATGAACAATCCGACGGCATTATGGAGAAAGTGATCCATATCGGTCGTGTGGCGAAAACGGTCAAAGGCGGACGTAACTTCCGCTTTACGGCGCTCGTCATCGTCGGTGACGGCGAAGGCAAGGTCGGCAAAGGCCTCGGTAAGGCAGCGGAAATTCCGGATGCCATCCGTAAAGGCATCGACGACGCCAAAAAGAACATGATCGAAGTGCCGCTGAAAGACGACACGATCCCGCACGAGGTGCTCGGTGTGTACGGCGCCGGTAAGGTTATCTTGAAACCGGCGGCACCCGGTACAGGCGTCATAGCCGGCGGTCCGGTGCGTGCGCTTTGCGAACTGTGCGGCATCAAGGATGTGCGTACGAAGTCGCTCGGCACCAATAACCCGAACAACATGGTCAACGCCGCGCTCGAAGGACTGAAGTCTCTGCGCTCGGCCGAACAGGTGGCGCGCTTACGCGGCAAGACAGTCGAAGAGATTCTGTAGGACGGTGGCTTATGAGTAAAAACGAAAAGACAATTATCGTGACACTTAAAAAGAGCCCGCTCGGCAGTAACCGTAAACAGGTGCGCACGGTGCAGGCGCTCGGTCTTACGAAGATCGGTCAGTCTGTGGAAAAACACGCGACGCCGACGATCCTCGGTATGGTTCGCCGCGTGGCGCATCTGGTCGAGGTGAAAGATCAGAAGGAGTCTGGCAATGAAGATTAATGAGATTAAGCCTACCGCGGGCTCGAACCCGAAGGCGTTTAGAAAAGGCAGAGGTCCGGGCAGCGGCGCCGGCAAGACGGCCGGGCGCGGTCATAAAGGACAAAAAGCGCGTTCCGGCGGCTTGGTCAGACCGCAGTTCGAGGGTGGCCAGATGCCGCTTTACCGCCGTATTCCGAAACGCGGGTTCTCGAATAAACGCTTCGCCAAAGATTATCTCGAAGTCAACGTCGGCGATCTCGATCGCTTCGACGACGGCAGCGTGATCGATCTGGCGGCGCTCAAAGAAGCCGGTGTTATCTCGGTACCGAAGGTCAACGACGGTCTGAAGGTGCTCGGTTACGGCAACCTGTCAAAGAAATTGACGGTTAACGCGACGAAGTTCACCGCCTCGGCGAAAGAGAAAATTGAAAAAGCCGGCGGAGAAGTCAAGGAGATCTGATCATGGGTGACATGCTGCAAACGATCCGCAATGCGTGGAAGATAGAAGACGTCAGACGTAAAGTGATGTTTACGCTGATCGCCATCCTGGTCTACCGCATCGGCATTGCAGTGCCGGTACCCGGTATCAGCACGACGGCCTTTACGGCCATGATCGCCCGTATGGGCCAGCTCGGACAGTTTATGGACATTATCTCGGGCGGTGCGTTCCGCACCGTCTCGATCATGTCGCTCGGTATTCAGCCGTACATCAACGCGTCGATTATCATGCAGCTTCTGACGGCCGCGATTCCCGCCCTGGAACGTCTGTCCAAGGAAGGCGAAGAAGGTCAAAAGAAGATCCAGCAGATCACGCGTTATGTCACGGTCGGTATCGCGCTCGCCATGTCGATCGCTTTCTGGTCGGCGACGAAGGATGCCTCCTATCAGGGTATTCCGGCTGTGTTGAACGCCATCGTCGTCATCCTGAGCTTTACGGCCGGTTCCGCCTTTATCATGTGGCTCGGTGAACAGATCAACGAACGGGGCATCGGTAACGGTATCTCGATCATTATCTTCACCGGTATCGTCAGCCGTCTGCCGTCCTACCTGCCGATGATGTATCAGTACTTCAGAGGCTGGCAGATCACGGCCAACACATTCGTGTCGATCATCGGCGTCTTGTTTGTCGTCGTGATGTTCGTCGCGGTGATCGCGCTCGTCGTCTTTGTACAGAGCGCGGAAAGAAGGATCCCGGTCAACTACGCCAAACGCGTCATCGGCCGCAAGATGTACGGCGGTCAGAGCACCTACCTGCCGATCAAAGTCAACCAGGCTGGTGTGCTGCCGGTGATCTTCGCCGTCTCGATTCTGATGCTGCCGTCGACGATCGTCTCTTTGACCGGTTCGAGCGGACGGGTCGCGCAGTGGTTCATGAACTTCTCGGCGAACCCGCTGTACTACGTACTCTATGCGCTCTTGATCATCGGCTTTACATTCTTCTATTCGATGATCTCCTTCAATCCGGTGGAGATTTCGAACAACCTGCAAAAGAACGGTGGCTTTATTCCGGGCATTCGTCCCGGCCGTCCGACCTCCGATTTCATCGGCCAGACGGCCAGACGCCTGTCCTGGGTCGACGCCCTGTTCCTGGTGCTGATCGTCCTTTTGCCGACATTGCTCGGCGCGATTACCGGTGCCGAAGGCATCTGGTTCGGTGGCACGGCCGTCTTGATCATGGTCGGCGTCGCGATGGACATCATCAACCAGCTTGAAGCCCAGCTGATGATGCGTCACTACAAGGGCTTCCTCGATTAAGGAGCTAGGCGATGAGACTTGTGTTTTTAGGTGCGCCCGGCACGGGCAAGGGAACGATGGCCTCGGTGATGGCCAAGCAACTGCAGATTCCGCATATCTCGACCGGTGATCTGTTCCGCCTGCATCTGGCGAACAAGACAGAGCTCGGGACACTTGCCGAGTCGTATATGAAAGACGGCAAGCTCGTCCCGGATGACGTCACGGTCGGCATGGTCAGGGAACGGTTGAAAGAAGATGACGCCCAGAAAGGCTTTATCTTCGACGGGTTCCCGCGCACGATCGAGCAGGGCAAAGCCCTTGACGCGATGCTGCAGGAGATGAATCTCTCGCTCGATGCGGTCGTCGATCTCGTCGTACCGGAAGAGGAACTGTTTCGCAGGATTACGACGCGCCGCGTCTGTAAAGACTGCGGTCAGATCTATAACACCGAGACGTTGAAACCGAAAGTGGAAGGCGTCTGTGATACGTGCGGCGGCGAGCTGATCCAGCGTGCCGACGACAACGCCGAGACGCTGCGCAAGCGACTCGACGTGTATACGGAGCAGACGGCGCCCCTGATCGATTTCTATGAAGAAAAAAAGCTGCTGCTGTCGTTTGACAACCATAACAAGATGGGCAGCGGTGTCGACGAGATCCTCGATCTCGTAGAAAAACACCGTCAAGCTTGATGCTCCGTTTAAAGAGCGAGTCTGACCTCAAGTATATGCGCGAAGCCGGGCGCGTCGTCGCGTCCGTTTTCGCCGCTTTGGAACCGTACATGGAACCTGGCGTCAGCACCGCGGAACTAAACGAGGTGGCCCGCCAGGTGATCCGCAAAGCCGGTGCGAAAGCGTCGTTCGAAGGCTACGGCTATCCGCCGTTTCCCGGCGCGATCTGCGTCTCGATCGACGAAGAGGTCGTACACGGTATTCCGGATGAGACGCGCTTACTGGAGTCGGGACAGATCGTCTCGATCGATGTCGGCGCCAAGCTCAAAGGCTTTCACGGCGATGCAGCCCGCACCTTCCAGATCGGCGACGTCAAACCGGAAGTGGAAGCGCTCGTCACAGCGACGAAGCAGAGTTTTTATGAGGCGTTGCCGCTGATGGCTCCTGGCTACAGGCTCGGTGACATCGCAGCGACGATCCAGAACTACTGCGAGGAGCGAGGCTACGGCGTCGTCAGAGAATTGACGGGACACGGTATCGGCACCGATCTGCATGAAGATCCGAACGTACCGAACTACGGTACGGCCGGCAGAGGGCTGAGGCTCCAGGTCGGTATGACACTGGCCGTCGAACCGATGATCACGCTCGGCGACTACCGGATCGAGCAGCTCTCGGACGGATGGACGATCGTCACGGCAGACCGACTGCCGGCGGCGCATTATGAAAACACGGTGGCCGTGACAAAAGACGGTCCGAAGATTCTGACCGCGCTGTGAGACAGACGTTTGACAGCGTGATCAATGAAGGCACTCTGGTCGAGTCGATCAGGGGGAGAGACAGAGGGCGTATCTACCTGATACTGAAGGTCGAACCGCCGTTTGTCTACGGCGCGGACGGTGTGTACCGTTCCGCGGCAGAACCGAAAAAGAAAAGGGCCACGCATGTCAGGCGCTGGTCCTCTCGTTTGACACCGGTCGAGTTGGATCCATCCTTCTACTCGGCCCAGCCGGCGGAAAAAGACCGGCAGATCAGACGCCTCATCGAAGAGGCGGCAAAAGAAGTAAGGAGGGAGGTAACGGATGCCTAAAGAAGATGTAATCGAAGTCAAAGGTGTCGTCATCGATACGCTGCCGAACGCGTTTTTCAAAGTGCAGCTCGAGAACGGACACGAAGTCATGGCGCATATTTCAGGCAAATTGCGTCAGCACTACATCAAGATTCTGACGGGCGACCATGTGACCCTTGAGCTCTCGCCATACGATTTGACGAGAGGCAGGATCACCTGGCGCGCGAAATAGCGGTTAACAGGCGATAATCACGGTCGGAAAAGACTTGCGATTATCGAAATTTCTGATACAATACTTTAGCGTGCGCCCAAAAATGAGGGCGCTGGTGAATGGAGCGGGAAAATGAAAGTTAGTTCATCGGTGAAACCGAGATGTGAAAAATGCAAAGTCATCAGACGCAGAGGGCGTGTGATGGTTATTTGTCAGGACCCGAAGCACAAGCAGCGGCAGGGTTGATAGAGAAAGGGAAGGGTGCGATTAATGGCACGTATAGCTGGAGTTGATCTGCCGAATGAGAAGCGCGTGGAAATCGGGTTGACGTATATTTACGGAATCGGCAGAACGAGTGCAAACAAAATACTGGAAGCGATCGATGTCAATCCCGACACACGTGTCAAGGATCTGACCGACGACGAAGTCACAAAAATCCGTGAAGAGATTGAAAATCATTTCACGGTCGAAGGTGACCTGCGCCGTGAGACGGCGATGAACATCAAGCGGTTGACGGAAATCGGCTGCTACCGTGGTCGTCGCCATCGCGTGGGGCTGCCGGTTCGCGGCCAGCGCACGAAGACGAACGCCAGGACGAGAAAAGGTCCGAGACGGACGATGGCCAACAAGAGAAAGTAAGGAGCGACCGGTAGATTATGGCACCAGGAAAAGGCAAAAGACCAACGACGAGAACGAGACGCCGCGACAGAAAGAACATCGATCGAGGCGCCGCTCATATTCATTCATCATTCAACAACACGATCGTCACGATCACCGACATGCAGGGGAACGCCATCTCATGGTCCTCGGCCGGCGGCCAGGGTATGAGAGGATCGCGTAAAGGTACGCCGTTCGCCGCGCAGCTGGCTGCGGAAGCCGCCGCCAGACAGGCCGCGGAACACGGCATGCGCACGGTCGAAGTTTACGTTAAAGGACCGGGATCCGGACGTGAATCGGCGATCCGCGCACTGCAGACCGCCGGTCTCGAAGTCGTCATGATCAAGGACGTCACACCGATTCCGCATAACGGTTGCCGCCCGCCGAAGAGAAGAAGAGTATAAGAGGAGAAAAGTAGAGTTATGGCAAGATATACGGACGCCGTTTGCCGGCTGTGCCGCCGTGAAGGCACGAAACTGTTTTTAAAAGGTCAGCGCTGTTATACCGATAAATGCCCGATGTCGAGCCGCCGAGGCAAACGTTCCGGTCAACCGGGCATGCATCAGGCAGGCCGCAGAAAAGAATCGGAATACGGCATGCAGCTGCGCGCCAAACAGCGTACGAAGCGCTTCTACGGCGTCCTCGAAAGTCAGTTTAGAAAAACGTATAACCGCGCCGAGAGAATGCCGGGTAAGACCGGTGAAAACCTCTTGTCGCTGCTCGAACTGCGCATGGATAATGTCGTCTATCGTCTCGGCCTCGCCGAGTCGAGAGCGATGGCCAGACAGCTTGTGACCCACGGTCACTTCACGCTGAACGGCGGCCGCATGGATATTCCTTCGGCCGAGCTCAAAGTAGGCGACGAGATTCAGGTGAAAGAGAATTCGAGAAAGCTCGCTCCGTTTACCGAGCTTGCTGCACGTCAGGTGCCGGGCTGGCTCTCCTTCAATGAAGAAAGCCTGAAAGGTTCAGTACTGAGTGTGCCGACCAGAGAAGAAATTGATGTCGAAGTCGAGGAGACGCTGATCGTCGAGCTCTACTCACGTTAAGTTAATTACGGATAAGGAGATTTACGATGATCGAAACAAGATACCCAATCGTCCGTCGCGGACAGCAAAATGAGGATGAATCATACGGCGAATTTATCGTCGAACCGCTGGATCGCGGTTACGGCATTACGTTAGGTAACGCCCTGCGCCGTGTGCTGCTCTCATCTTTGCCCGGCGCCGCGGTCACCTCGATCCGCATCGAAGGCATTTTTCAGGAGTTTTCCACCGTTCCGGGCGTCATTGAAGACATCACGGAAATTATTTTGAACGTCAAAGAGATCCGGGCTAAAATGCACGGCCACGGACCGAAGATCGTCTATATCTCGACCGAAGACGGCCGTACCGGCGAAGTCACAGCCGGTGACATCGTGCGCGATGACGACGTCGAGATCACGAATCCGGAGCAGGTCATCTGCACGCTGAACGGCGAAGCGAGACTGTTCATGGAGTTGACGGTCGATGAAGGCAGAGGATACGTTTCGGCTGAAAGAAACAAGACGCCGAACAGTCCGATCGGGGTGATTCCGATCGACTCGATCTTCACACCGGTCAAAAAGGTGAATTACCACGTCGCCGATACGCGCGTCGGTCAGTTCACCGATTTCGACAAACTGACGCTCGAAGTCTGGACGGACGGCACGATCTCATCGTCCGATGCGATCTCGCTCGCTTCCGATATCCTGATCGACCACCTCGGTCTGTTTACCGGCGTTTCGAATGCGCCGACCGAGCCGAAGAGTCAGAACAATGTCGGACACGACAGCAACCGTGAACTCCTGGAGACCCCGATCGAGGATCTCGGCTTTACGGTCAGAACGTACAATTGCCTGAAACGTGCCGCCATCAATGAGGTTGCCGATCTTGTCGCCAAGACGGAAGCCGACATGATGAAGGTGCGAAACTTAGGGAAAAAATCACTTGAAGAAGTGGTGCTTAAACTTGATGAAATGGGCCTGACGTTGGCGGATGCCGACGAAACGGTGTAGGAGGCAGATTAGCCATGAGTGGATATAGAAAACTGGGTCGTACGTCAGACCAGAGAAAAGCGATGCTGCGAGGACTGGTCACCTCCCTGATCGTCAACGGGAAGGTTGAGACGACCGATACGAGAGCAAAAGAAGTGCGTCGCATCGCCGAAAAACTGATCACGACAGCGATCAGAGAGCAAGATAATTTCACAGTGAAAGACGTACCGGTCTCCGCTGCGAAGCTCGACGCCAAAGGCAGAAAGATGCTGCGCTCGGCGACCTCGAAGCACGATGCGAAGTACGACGTCGTGGAACGCGAGATGAAGACAAAGCAGGTGCAAGTCGACAATCCGTCGAGACTGGCTGCCCGCCGCGAGATCATGAAGGTCTTGTATGAGAACCATACGGCCGAAGGTAAGCGCGTCAATTCCGTCAATCATCTGTTCAATGAGATCGCACCGAAGTATAGAAACCGCCAGGGCGGCTATACACGGATCATCAAGATCGGGCCGAGAAGAGGCGATGCCGCCAATATGGTCCTGCTCGAACTGGTCTAGAAGCAACTAAAGACATGAGAAACCGGCCAAGCGCCGGTTTTTTCATAGTGGGGAACTTTGCCGTACATGAGTGTCATGATTCGCTTCGATAGAGCGAGCTTTATCTATGATGAGAATTTGCCGCAGGAAGTGCATGCCGTGCGCGATATCAGCTTGGATGTTGAACGCGCGGGGCATGTCGCTATTTTGGGCAGAAACGGTTCCGGTAAATCGACGGTCGCGAGGCTCGTCAATGCCCTGCTCCTCGCCAAATCGGGAACGATCGAAGTCGGCGGCATCGAGCCGGTCGACGACGAGACGGTGTATCTCGTCAGACGCCAGTGCGGCATGGTCTTTCAAAACCCCGATAACCAGATCGTCGGTACGACGGTCGAAGAAGACGTCGCTTTCGGACCGGAGAATCTCGGGATGCCGTGGGAGCGGATGCAAAAGGCGGTGACCTCCGCCCTGGATGCGGTCGGTTTGAATCAGCTCCGCACCAGAGCGCCGCACGAGCTTTCCGGTGGACAAAAGCAGAAGCTTGCGATCGCCGGCGCGCTCGCCATGCAACCGCACTGCCTGATCCTCGATGAGGCGACGGCGATGCTCGATCCGGAGAGCGCCGTCGAGTTTTTACAGCTCGTCGAGCAGCTCAGAGAACGCCGCGGTCTGACCGTCTTAACGATCACCCACAATATGGAGGAGGCGCTGCTTGCCGACTACGTCTATGTCGTCGACCGCGGGCGGATCGCCCTGTCCGGTACGCCGAGTGACGTGTTTGACAACGCCGCGACTATTCTGCAGCTCGGCCTCGACGTGCCGCGCCATATCGAGATCGCGTCCGAGATCGCGCGACGCACGAATCAACCGCTTTTACCGGGCGAAGCGTTTACCTTCATGGATGCCGTGACGGCCGTAGAATCGAGGCTCGAATCGTTTGTGTCCAAAGGGGCGGGCGACCGGCTATATCAAACGGCTAAAACGATACAGACCGACGTGGACAAAGAAACGCCGAATGATCGAGATCCGGAAGAGATCTTGATCTCGGTCGACCATTTGTCGCACGCCTATGACGAAAAACAGCCCGATGTGAAATCGTTGGACGACGTGTCGTTTACCGTAAAGCGTGGTGAACTGCTCGGCATCGTCGGTCACAGCGGCTCCGGTAAATCGACTCTGATCCAGCATTTAAACGCGTTGATCCGCCCGCCGAAGGGCAAGGTAAAAGTGCTCGGTCTCGATGCATCGGAGAACAAGAATATCAAGGTTATTCGGCGCCATCTCGGATTGTTGTTTCAATATCCGGAACATCAGTTGTTTGAAGAGACGGTGGCGAAAGATATCGCTTTCGGTTTGGGGGGCGAGAAACTGACGCAGGAGGAGATCGATCTGCGGGTAGAAGAGGCGGCACGAAACGTCGGACTCGACAAAGCGCTGCTCGATCGTTCGCCGTTCGAATTGTCGGGAGGCCAAAAACGCCGCGCTGCGATCGCCGGTATTCTTGTGATGCGTCCCGACGTATTAGTCCTGGACGAACCGGCCGCCGGACTCGATCCGGAAGGTAAAAGAGACATTCTAAACGATGCCCTGCTTTTACAAAAACAGGGTGTGACCATCCTGATCGTCTCGCATAACATGGACGATATCGCGCGCGTTGCCGATCGTCTCCTTGTGTTGAACAAAGGCAGGGTGCATCAGTGGGGCACGCCGGCTGAAGTGTTCTCTGATGAGGTGCGACTACAGCAGGCCGGACTGGAAGTGCCGCGCTCAATGCGTTTTCTCCAGGCGTTTGAAGGGATCTATCCCGGGATCCGCACCGATCTGTTCCGGGCCGATCTGGCGGCGCTCGAATTGCTGCGTGCGGCGGCGGAGGCATCACATGGCGCGTAAGATCATGTTCGGCCGCTATATTCAGGCGGACTCGTTTATCCATCGTCTCGATCCGAGAGTCAAGCTGGCGGCGGCCGTCTTTATGATGGTCGTGTCGCTTCTGAGCCGGCAGTTTTGGCAGATTGCGCTCGTCACCTTGGCGACCGGTGTCTTTGTTTATCTGGCGAAGGTATCCTTGTCGGATGTCTTGAAGAGCATCCGCCCCATACTCTTTCTTTTGATCTTCGCCTTCCTCTTAAACGTATTTACCGGGGAGGGAGAGCCGCTTGTCAGCTTCCTGGGTCTGACCCTCACCCTGGACGGACTTTTGACCGGCATCAAGACGTTGTTTCGTCTCTCGTTGCTCGTCTTGAATACGACGCTTTTTATGACCTTGACGACGACGCCGATCCTGATCGCCGATGCGATGGAGCGTGTGATGAGTCCGCTCAAGCGCGTGAAGTTTCCGGTGCACGAGATGGCGATGATGATGTCGATCGCACTCAGGTTTGTGCCGACCCTGCTCGATGAGGCGCAGAAGATCATGAAGGCGCAGTCGGCGCGCGGCGCCGATTATGATACGGGCGGACCGATTAAAAAAGCGAAGGGCCTCGTCTCGATCCTGATTCCGCTCTTTATCTCCGCCTTTCGCCGGGCCGACGATCTGGCGACGGCGATGGAGGCGAGATGCTATTCCGGCGGGGAAGGCAGGACGCGTTTTCGCGTCATGAAGATTCAAACGTCCGACGTTCTGTTTAGTATAATAGTGGCACTCGTCGGGATCGTCGTCTTCGTCGGTCCGTCATTTCTAAAGATGGCGTACTAAAAGACCGCGTATCATCCCCGACAGATCAATACGGTTGAGGTGACCTATGCGGTTATTATTTGGACTCGATATCGGCGGCACGAATATAAAAGCCGGCGTCGTCGATGAGGCGGGGACTATTCTTATTCAAGACAGCGTGAAGACCCATGCCGACACGAATTCAGCCGAAGATATTCTAAGCCTCGGTGTCGAGCTCTTTAATAAGCTGACGACTGAGATCGACGTCGCGGGGAAGATCTCAGCGATCGGAGTCGGTTCACCCGGTGTCGTCCATAAAGACCGAAGGCGCATCGTGCGAGCTTTCAATCTGCCTTTCAATAATCTCGATGCGGCCTCTTATCTCGAGGAAAAACTCCAACTGCCCGTGATCGTCGGCAATGACGCCAATCTGGCGGCGCTTGCCGAAAGCAGGATCGGCGCCGGAAAAGGGGCGGTCAGCTCGATCACGGTGACTCTCGGCACCGGTTACGGCGGTGGCATCGTGATCAACGACCGTGTATACAGCGGCTTTAACGGCGCCGGCTGTGAACTGGGGCATACACTTTTAGTCGAAGGCGGTGAACCGTGCTCCTGCGGCCGAAACGGCTGTATCGAAGCGTATTGTGCCGCACCTGCCTTGATCCGGCAGACAAAGGAAGCGGGAGAAAAAGATCCCGACTCGAAACTCGGTCAATACGTCGCAGCCGGACACCGCGTGTCGGGTAGAACGGCCTTCGATTTCGCGGCCGACGGCTGTGAGACGGCGGCCGGCGTGATCGACCGTTATGTGCGCCATAACGGTGAAGCGCTGGCGAACTTTATTAACTCGATCAATCCGGAGCGCATCATGGTCGGTGGCGGCATCAGCCATCAGGGACCTGAATTCATCGCGGCCATCGAAAAGGTCGCGTTAGAAGAGGCGTTCCTCTTCGATCTGATCGACAATCCGGTGATCTTACCGGCGACACTCGGCAACGACGCCGGCATCGTCGGCGCGGCGATGTTCGCGCTCGATGCACTCGATGACGCCTGGCTGTGATTTCTTACGCGCTGAAGCTTTCCTATGACGGCTCGGCGTATGCCGGTTGGCAGCGTCAGATAAACGCGATGACGGTGCAGGAGACGGTCGAATCGACGTGGCAAAAGGTCTTTTCGGAATCGATAAAGACGACGGGTGCCAGTCGTACCGACGCCGGCGTACATGCCAGAGGACAGGTCGCGATGTTCAAGTCGGAAAAGGCTTTAACCCCGCGTCAGATGGTTTTAGCCATGAACAGCCATTTGCCGGACAGTATCGCGGTCGTAGACGCCGTGCCGGTAGACGAGGCGTTTCATGCGCGCTACGGGGCGCGCGGCAAACATTACACGTACCGACTCGCGACCGGTTTGATCCGTCCCGTCCTCGAGCGGACGACGATCGTCCATCAACCGGCGACGGTCGATATCGACAAAGTAAACGACCTGCTCAGGCTGCTCGAAGGGGAAAAAGATTTCACCGCGTTAATGGATCAGGGGAGTCCGTCGAAACGATACGTGCGTCGTATCTATGAGGCAAAAGCGAGTCAATTGGATGAGCGTATCGATTTTTCGATCAAGGGAGATGGATTCTTGTATCACATGGTGCGCATCATCGTCGGTACGGCGCTTATGGTAGGCAGAGGGAAGCTCTCACTGACTGAAGTGGAAGCAAATCTTTCAGCCAAAAAACGAGTCGGCCTCGGGCCGACGATGCCGCCCGGCGGGCTTTGTCTGGAACGGGTATATTACGAGCAGGCATTATTCGGTGATGACAGCGTGGATGCGCTCTTGGCATCCATGAGCGAGCGATAGGGGGACTATATGGATCAGAGGCATTGGAATATGCAGACGAATCTGACGATGCTCACAGACTTCTATGAGCTGACGATGGGGAACGGTTATCTCGATCACGGGATGAAAGATACGATCGCCACCTTCGATTTGTTTTTCAGAAGTGTACCGGAATCGGGCGGCTATGCCGTGATGGCCGGCGTCGAGCAGATGGTCGATTATCTGCAGGATCTGGAATTCACCGAAGAAAACATCGAGTGGCTGAGAAACCTCAACATATTCAGCGAGGAGTATCTCGACTATTTGCGACATTTCAAGTTTGAGTGCGACGTCTGGTGTATTCCGGAAGGCACGCCGATCTTCCCGAGGGAGCCGATCGTGAAGGTGCGCGGTCCGTTGCCGCAGGCTCAGATGATCGAGACGATGCTCCTGGTCACGATCAACCATCAGTCCCTGATCGCGACCAAGTCGTCGCGTATCGTGCGTGCGGCGAAGGGCAAGACGATCCTCGAGTTCGGTGCCAGGCGTGCGCAGGGCTACGATGCCTCTGTGCTCGGTGCCCGAGCGGCCTACATAGCCGGTGTCGACGGTACGTCCTGTACGATCGCCTCGGAGCAGTTCAACATCCCGGCACTCGGAACGATGGCGCACAGCTGGGTGCAGGCTTTTGATTCCGAGTATGAGGCGTTTGTCGCTTACGCGAACACCTTCCCGAGCAGCACGGTGTTGCTGGTCGATACCTATAACACGTTGAAGTCGGGCGTACCGAATGCGATCCGTACGGCAAAAGAAGTCTTGATCCCGAACGGACACCGTCTGAAGGGCATCCGTATCGACTCGGGCGATCTGACGTATCTGTCGCAGAAAGCGCGCGCCATGCTCGATGAAGCAGGCCTCGAGGATTGCCGCATCACGGTCAGCAACTCGATCGATGAACACGTCATCGTCGATCTACTGAATCAGGGAGCGAAAATCGACAGTTTCGGTGTCGGCGAACGCCTGATTACGTCGCGTGCCGAGCCTGTCTTCGGCGGCGTCTATAAGCTCTGTTCGATCGAAAAAGACGGAGTCGAATATCCGAAGATGAAGATATCGGATAATCCCGATAAGGTGACCAACCCGGCGAACAAGGAGCTCTGGCGCTTCTACGATAACAAGACGGGAGACGCTCTGGCCGACCTGATCACCTTGCACGATGAAGAGATCGACACGTCGAAGCCTTACACCTTGTTCGATCCGCTTCACACCTGGAAAAGAAAGACGGTAGAGAACTATTCGGTGCGCCGCCTCCTGGAGCCGGTCTTCGTCAAAGGTAAATGTGTTTACCAGCCGCGAGACATTGAAGAGATCCGCGTCTATCATCAAAAGGAGATGAAGACACTCTGGGATTCATTCAAACGCTTCGATTTCCCGCAGATCTATTACGTCGATCTGTCGCAGAAGCTCTGGGATCTGAGAGACCGCCTGCTCAGGGAGAACATCGCAAAGATTTAAGCTCCAAGAGAAAAGAAGAGAACAAAGAGACAAAAGAGAACCGTGTCGTTGACAGCGGTTCTTTTTTCCTTGTAAGTTTCTCCAAGGATCGCCAAATCGCCTCACTTTCCCCGGTGATTCAGCCTCCGAGCGCTACATTTCACGATCGGATCAGGCTAGAATAAGATGAATCGTTTGCTGGAGGTGCCTTGTTATGTTCAGTCGTGCGGAAGTAGCCGGGAACCCGGTTGTCGCGTGGAATCATCAACCGGCCGGACTGATTCTCGTCAAATCCGGTCTTGCGCTTTTTCTCTGTTTCGTAGTCGCCTGGATACTGGGCAATACGACGACGGCTTTTCAAGCCGGCATCGCGACGATCCTCTGTTTAAAAGATGACCGTCCACAGACGTACGGGGAGGCGATCAACAGGACGCTCGGCACGGTCGTCGCCGGCGCGACCGCCTTTGGCTTTATCATGTTGACGACGAGGCAGATGGGACTTCAATTGGGAGACTGGCTCTACTATGTGCTCGATGTGATCGTCCTCATTTTGCTGATCGCGTTCTTTTTACTCCTACGCCGTCCCGGTGCGATCATCGTGTCGGTGATTGTCTTTTTACTCACGACTTATTTGAGTTCCGCCGTCGCCGATCCGTTCGCTTACGTCTCTCAACGCACGATCGATACGGTAATCGGCATTTTGATCGCCATGTTCGTCAACTGGCTGCCGCCATTAAACAACTGGTTCAAGTACGAGTTCTGGACGATGGAGCCGGTCGAGATCATGAAGAAACTGAGTTTCCAGAAAGAAAATGAATGGGTCGGCACATTCCTCGACGATCTTCGAGCGGGACAGCTCGATGCACTAAAAACAAGGTTGGCCGATGAATCGGCGCTTCACTGGTTGTGGCCGACGGAGACGGTGTATCACGGTTCTCGAGATGTGGCGAGTGTCATGATCGAACGGATCACGCCGCTCAAGGTCAGCGCGTATCAGATGGCGACGACCGAGGATAGTAAAGACATCCACGCCGTCCGTCTGCAGCTTCGAGCCGGCAATGATGAAAAATACACACTCCTTCTGAGAAGTGAAAATGGCCTCATCCAAACGGCCGTTTTCGTCTGAGCGCGTAAAAATCGACTTTACAAGTCTTTTTCTCATTGTTAAGATACGTGTGGATCAAACCTAAACCAATACGTTCTTTATCTCTAGTGCCTCCAAGCATAAGAGATCCTAAGGTCAGATGGGGTATGGATCTTGAACCAAATTATTGAAGGAGGCATAAGATATGCCCGACAAAACATTGTCCTGTAAGGACTGCGGAAGTGAGTTCGTCTTCAGCGAAGGCGAACAGGAATTCTACAAGGAAAAAGGCTTCGAGAACGAACCGTTGCGTTGCCCCGATTGCCGCAGACGTCGCAAGCAGAATCGCCGCCAGAACCAAAACCAGAATCGTTATGAGGAAGGTTCGAGCTGGTAAGCATCCGCTTCGATAACGCACAGGACATTTTCCTGTCCGATCGAAACGAAAGAAGACACCGAAAGCGGTGTCTTTTTTTAATCGATCAGATGTTAATATGCTAGAGAACAGGTGCAAGTAGAGGATACGGGTCAATGGAAAAAAGAAGTTTGGTGTGCCCCTACTGTCATGGCAACATGCGTGAAGGTTACGTCAATACATTAGATGTTTACTGGATACCAAAGGGCTATAATCCGCGCCCCTGGTATCCAAAAGACAAATCGAAAGGTTTTAGTTTGCGCCGTTATGGCATAAAAAAGCCGTTCCATACAGTAGCTGTCGACGCAGACTTTTGTCCCACGTGTAACAAAGTGATTATCGACTGCAATATTCCGGAGTCGGAAGATCTTTAGAATTATGATTTCATGTAGAGATTAGAGGTTTTGAAGTCGCGTCGTTAGTCCGTTTGTGGTCCAGCGTTTCCTGAGTGGGAGTGAGAATAATGTCCTGTCCCCCGCGGGGGACAGGACATCAAAGATGAGTCAAAAGTTCTGGGCACTGCGACGTTGGCAGTTGCCCTCATCGCTAGTCTTAGATCAGTTCGGCAAATCTCGGCAGGGCTCTTTCAATCGTATCTTTTTTCACGCAGTAGGAGATCCGCATGAAGCCGGGGCAACCGAAGGCGTCTCCCGGTACGACCAGGACGTCCTTTTCT
>MTKW01000221.1_pt1 | contig 24437 bp, 22 predicted proteins | sample 1042761 | NCBI WGS metagenome assembly MTKW01 (sample SAMN06205366, study PRJNA360243) | anaerobic digester metagenome | biome: Wastewater treatment plant; feature: Anaerobic digester sludge; material: sludge; isolation source: anaerobic digester fed with sludge from wastewater treatment plant ...
GGTAACCAATGCGCCGAGAATCACTGATAGAAGAAGGTTGAGATTAGATGATGTAAAAAGAGCGGCGCTTGGTTGGTCTATGTGGCGCAATTCCGAGATTATGGCTAACAGCGCAGTGATATACGTTAAGCCTACGACTAGAGCACCTAGAACGTTTGTGGATAGGTTCACCAAAACAGTGCCAATGTACAGGTAACTACACATGACGGATAGAAACAAGAATCCAATATACGATCTGTTCAAGTGTGATTCCTCCCGATAACGGCCACGAAGTTATGCTATTTATCAATATCTTTCTCAATCTTTCTCACAATAGCATACTTTAACTTGACAGTTCANNCCACCGTTTTTTCTGTATCTTACCTCGATAAATGCGAGTATATCCTCGTCGTACGCAATGATGTCAATTTCACCATATCGTGATGTGAAATTGCGCTGCATGATATGATAGCCTTGCGTTTTGAGGTATTCACAGGCTGCATTTTCTGCCTCAAATCCGCGAGCGCGCCCTGCCATAAACCATTCATTCCTTTCAAAGTATTTTCTGTCTATACGAAAGGGCCTCTGCTATGTGTTCTTCCTCTATCCTAGGGGAATCTGCTAGGTTAGCTATGGATGCAGCCACCTTGATTACTTTGTAGTATGTTCGTAGAGAGAGTCCCATTGTTTCATATGCGTGGAGAAGGAGTTTTCTAGCATTACTCGAGAGGCTGACTAGCGTGGAGATCTCCTTTGGGCCCATCTCTGCATTAGTTAGTAAACCGGTACCTTCAAGCAGTGCTTTCTGCCTCATTCTGGCAGATGTGACCCTGTCTTTTACCTTAGAGGCAGGCTCATGCAAGGGAATATCGCTTAGCTCCTCTACATCTACTCGGTCAACGTTGATGTGTATGTCAATTCTGTCTAGCAGGGGCCCACTGATCTTGGACACGTACTGTCTTCGTTGATGTTCCGTGCACGTGCAGTCTTGCGCGTCGCTACCGTAGAACCCGCACGGGCATGGGTTCATAGCACCCACTAGCAGGACCTTAGATGGAAAAACGTACGTGCCTTTGGCTCTGGTAATTCTAACTTCGCCGTCTTCAAGGGGTTGTCGCAGTGCGTTGAGGACCGCAGGGGAAAACTGACAAAGTTCATCTAAAAACAACACACCTCTGTGAGCTAATGTTATTTCGCCGGGCTTAGGATTTGCTCCTCCCCCTATCATTGCCGCCGTTGTCACAGTATGATGCGGTGAACGAAAAGGACGCTGGGTAAGGAGTCCGCTTCCGTTCAAAAGCAAACCTGCGATGCTGTGGATCTTGGTTACAGTTATAGATTCTTCTTTTGACAGATCAGGCATGATTTCAGGTAAGGATCTGGCAAGAATACTCTTTCCTGCCCCAGGCGGTCCTACCATGAGAAGATTGTGTCCCCCTGTCGCTGCTATCTCCAGAGCTCTTTTTGCGGGTTTTTGCCCTTTGATCTGGTCATATGCTACGCTAGATCTGCTTTTATCTTTACTTTCTGGAATCCTGCGAAGATCCCGGCGTATGCCATTTCTACCCCACGCCCAGTCTACGACCTCGTTCAAACTTGCCGCCGGTATAACTTTTAAGTCTTCTAGATACCCCACTTCGCCTGCGTTTTCCAAGGGAAGGACTACTCCTTTTAGCCCAAACTCCAAGAAAGCCAAAGACATTGCCAGAACACCGGGTACAGGTCTAATACTTCCGTCAAGGGCTAATTCACCTAAGAAACCATACTGATCAATAGGGGAATTTGACGGAATCTGTCCACACGCAGCCAAAAGAGATATGGCCATAGCTAGATCCAGTTGTGTGCCCTCTTTGTAGAGGCCGGCAGGAGCCAGATTGAACACGATCCTTCTGGACGGAATCTGGAATCCCGAATTGCTCAAGGCAGAGCGCACCCGGTGTTTCGCTTCCTTTACAGAAGTATCTGGCATACCTACGATCTCAAGGCAGGGCAAACCGCCTGCAACGTCAACTTCTACCGAAACTGGGAAACCTGCTACGCCAGACACTGTTGCACCATATACTGAAGAAAACAATGATTTGACCCCCGTTGGAGCATATTGCCTGGCGATTTGCTCTTTATGGAATATTATAGTGNNCGTTTTAGAACACCTGAACTCACTTGATTGGCTTTCACCGCGCCTTCTCTCAGTATATGAGGGAGATCTCCTGAATTGCGGTAATCTTTGTATCTTTCTTGCACCGGCATTAGTTCTTGTATGACAACATCCGCCAAATCTTTCTTGAAATCAGCATATCCTTTGCCAGAAAAATGTTGTTCTATTTCGGGAAGTGACTTACCGGTACACAAAGCATATATTGTCATGAGATTGGCGATAGCAGGCTTTTCTTCAGGCAGATAAATGATTTCTCTCCCTGAATCTGTGACTGCTCGCCTAATCTTCTTCACTATTTCGTCTTTTGGATCATCGAGGCTTATGTAACTATTGGGATCAGGGTCTGACTTTGACATTTTCTTGTTCGGATCCTGCAAGGATTTGATTCTAGAGCCAAATTGGGGAATAAAAGGTTCAGGCATCTTAAAAGTGTCACCATACCTACTGTTGAACCGTTCCGCCAGATCACGGCATAGTTCTACGTGTTGTTTCTGATCTTCCCCAACAGGAACTATATCTGTGTCATATAAAAGAATGTCAGCAGCCATTAGTACTGGATACGTAAATAAACCTGCCGATACTGATTCTTTTCCTTCAGCCTTATCTTTAAACTGGGTCATACGAGATAGTTCTCCGAAGGTAGCTACGCATTCCAGGATCCAGCTTAGTTCCGCGTGGCACGGAACGTCCGACTGAACGAACAATGTGGTTTTCTTAGGATCTAAACCTGCTGCTAAATAATAAAGGGCAGTATCTTGTATTTGTTTCGGAAGCTCTTTCGGGTCTTGATACACGGTAATCGCGTGCAAATCAACGATGCAGTAATAGCAATCATACCCATCTTGAAAGTCTACGAATCTTCTTATAGCTCCAAAATAGTTGCCTAAATGCAATACTCCAGATGGTTGAACGCCTGAGAACACTCTTTTCAACTGGTACTCCTCCTAGCTATGGGGTGTGCTGTTTATCATTCCATTACACTGATTATAGACTAAACCGTACGCGCAAAAAAAGCCCAGGTTTTTCGCCTGGGCTAGGGATAAGGCTGTTGCACATCGGGGGGTGATCTACAACAACCAAAAAAACATCTCTTTAAATGTATTCGGAAAAACAGGTCGGATTATATAGGGCCGAAAGGCCTATTTTCATAGGACAAAAGACCCTTTATCACTGCAATTGCTGCTTGAGTCCTATCCTTGACTCCGAGCTTCTTGAATGCATTGTAAAGATGGTTCTTGACAGTTTTCTCGCTGACAAACAGTTCTTCCGCTATATCCCGGTTTGATTTCCCCTGAGCTACAAGTTTGATCATTTCAAACTCTCTTTCCGTGAGCGTGCTTAGGTCGCAATTCAGATCGGGAACATCTTTGAAGAATTCGTCGACCAAGGATGATCTAACCTGTAGCCCTCTGTCGATGAGAGGGGCGGAAATATAGAGGTCTCCTCGGGTGGCAGCGCTGACAGCCGCCTCAATTTGATCAGGAGTTGCACGTTCATCGATAAACCCAAGCACCCCAGATTTGACAAAAGCGCAAAAGGGAAAAGACCCCATGGGATGGACCACAAGTACGAGCCTGGACCGAGGATGCCTATGTTTTATCTTTGACACGTTCTTTAACGTATCTTGGTCTCCATATTGGCCAAGGTTTAAGATGATCACTTCGTAGCAGTTCTGCTGCTGCATAAGTATGTTATCTAAGGAATCTGCGTAACCTACCCTTACATTACGTTTTTGTTCAAATATATCCTCAAGCTGCATTCTCCATATGGGTTTATCCACTGCTACTAGCACGTTAACCATATACAGATATGCCTCCTATTTCGACGGCTATCTGTATAATCGAAAATACGAGATTTTAAATGAGCTCCATTTTTGAAAGATATGATTTACTTTTTTCTATAGTTTGCATTCCATATTTGCTGCCTGCAGGAATCATATCTAACACCTGCTCGAATTTTCCTTCTCTTAAGAGATTTCTCACTGGTTCAATTCCTACTAGAATCTCAGTTGCAGGAACTATATCATTAAGTCCTTGTATAAGCTCGATGTATACTGCCCTTTCAAACACATTTGCCAACCTATGTCTGGCGTCATCACGCCTATCAGGATCTACCCTGCTCACTAAGGTGTAAAGACCGTAAACAGTCCCCGGACTTTGCATACAGACAAAAACCTTTGCCTCTGTTTCTGCTGCCCTTAATAACCACTCAACAAATTCACCATGCAGAGGCATGTCTGTAGCTATAACGTCGGGAGACCAGGTTTCGAGGATGATAGGACTTAATTTTGCGCCGTCTGGAACATTTACTTCTAACTGAGATACAAATGATGTGCTTTGCTCGAACAAGAACTCGGTTCCCTCACTCACCCAAAGGATGTGTTTGCTAGTTTGTGAGTTGGTTTTTGCTATCAGCGAGGCTAAGGCAGTACTTTTTCCAGAACGCGGTTTGGAACAAACAAAGTACAAACCTCCATTTGTTGCAGTAAAGTCGCCGAATGCATCACCTAAACCGATGCATTCAGGATCCTCCGGAGTATCCGGTAATATATGGGATATAATTGCAATGCCATCAGTTGTTTCAATCAAATCAAACCTAGATCGCAATGCCTTATCAGTGATGAGCATAAACCTTGTATATCCTTGTGAGTCAAAAACTTTCCGATGAGGTAAAGGTACTTGTAGACTGAAGAAAGAATCCAATTGACTTTGGCTTACAGTTCTGCTCTGAAAAACCTCAAGATCTCCAGCGGCTTTGCGACCTAGAATCGGCGAATCTCTTTTAACATATAGGTATGAAAAATCCTCGCTTGCTGCCGCATTAATAATCTGTGAGATTGTCCATTCTCCAGATTTGTCTGTTTTCATTTCCACTCCCCCTTGAGAGCATCATCTGTTCCAAAACCCACCTCTAGCCCCAGGCGCTTAATTGTTCGGCTTTCCAGGATCCTGACAAGCCTGGTTCCTATAAACTCGTTGTTGCTGATTCTGTTTACCAAAACTGTGTGGCACCCTACTGCATTGCCGCCTAAGACGTCTGTAAAAAGCTGGTCTCCAATGACACAGGTCTCGTGAGGGTCGGCATCCAATGCTTCTAGCGCTTCCCTGAAAAAGCGTCTTAGCGGTTTCTTCGCACCAACTATTACCTGGGTATTGAGGTTTCGGGATAACTCGTCTATGGTCGCGTGTGGTTTAGCGTTGCTCAAGATGAGGGTTCTGAACCCATGTTGGTGAAGGTTTGCAAACCACTGGGTAAGTCGTTGTACGGTTTCGTATTCCCCCCATGGAACCAAGGTATTGTCAAGGTCTGTAATTACGGCGTTAATAGAGTTTTTAGTCAACCATTCCAGTGGGAGATCGTAAACACTGTCTATGTAAAGAGAAGGAATCAAAAGGTCCTTCAGGGTTCTGCGCTGGTTTTGACCGTCAACTTGAAGCACTTAAGTTCCTTCCTTTTCCAAATGGGTTAATGTTCTTACCAAAACTATGGGAGTCTGTTGTTCTTGGTTGCCTGCGGGATTAGTCGACATAACGTCCTCAAGCCAAGGCGCATCTACTCCCGATGAATACCCTACTGCCCATGCTACGCCAAGGTCATTTGCATCTACGATCGCCGCCTCACAACCGATTTCGTCTGCTATTGCTTGGGCAAGTCCTGGAGGATCTTTGGGGCCCATTATGACGTAGTAATCGTAAGGCGGTAAACTTCCCAAAACGTCATCAATTTGACCTGCATCCTCTCCGGCCAATACGTAGAACCAACCTTTTTGGCCAAGCATTTTTCCAACTCCACCCATGACTGCTGCAAAAGTAGTGCGTACTGAGCCTATTTCCTCTAGCAGTACTTGCATGGACAAAGGGTTTGCCATGGGTGCTGCCCCGCCAAATGGGATGTCTTTCTGGTCTACAAACCGGGAAAGAAATCTGGCCAGAAACCCTGGTTTTACCGCCCCTTCCATATATATTCGACCTTCCATCAGACCTGCCACACAAGATGAAAGGGTGGCTATATCATGAGGCAGTGGTTCGGTTATGTAATGTCTCATCACTTCTTTAGGATCATCTTCCTCTGTCAATAGCCGCGTTTTGATAGGTATGATAGTTACGTCTGGAGGTGGCAATTTCCCTCTCACAGGTATAGGAGGCAAATCTTGCACAGATCCAAACCCAAATTCCTGCCACGCTTCCCTTAGCATTGTGCTCCGAGGATAAGCTTTGATTCCTAAGGAAAGGATTTCCTTCGCTTCATCCTCTTGTCCTCGGTCCAACAGTCCTTTTGTGAGAATGTAAAACTCGCGGTCGTGAAAGTTAGACGATTCTAGTTTTACGAATTCTGCGAGATAATCTATAAGGTCCTCATGCAATTCCTTTTCTTCAAGGAGACGACATACCCTTTTGTATGCCACTTTAAGAGGATTTTTCCTGTTAAATTCTTTGCATATTTCAAGGGCTTTCATGAACGAGTCAAACGCCCCATCCCTATCTTTTATGAAAAAGTATTGTATATCTCCAATTAAAAGATATGGCCATGGGTTATCGACATTGAGTTCTAAGAGTCCCTGGGCCACCGCAAGAGCTCTTTGATACTCTTTATCTTTGATGAGAACGTGGATTAACAGGCGGCCGCATCGCATAGATGGCCTCATTTCCATTGCGGATTCAAGAAGGTTCCTAGCCGGGAGATTCTGCCCTGATTCAATAAGTTGTTTGGCTGCCGTATACACCACATAAGGGTGATCATCTGGTTTTGCATGTTTGGCAAAACCCTTGCGGGAAAGTTCTTTGAATCCTAACACGTCCATAAACCAAAGGGCATAAATTATTAGCGTATTCAAGGTGAGAATCCCCTTTCCTAGAATCTTCTATAGCAAATGGTATCATAGGGGCAGATATACATCTATTTACTACTCCTGTCTGGTTGTAAATCTCTTTCACGAACTAGTTCGGCAAGGTATTTACCAAACTCTTCTCCTATATCTTCCCTTGCTAACGCCATTTCTACGGTGGCTATTAGGAAACCCTTGGGGTCGCCTACGTCGTACCGCATTCCTTCGAATTCATAACCTACAATTGTGTGAGTTTTCAGAAGTTCCTTTAGCGCATCGGTCAGTTGGATCTCTCCTCCTACGCCAGGTTCAAGATCCTCCAAAATGGGAAAGATATCCGGAGGCAAGATATATCGGCCGATCACCGCAAGATCCGAAGGAGCCTCATCTGCATCTGGTTTCTCTACCAGATCAGTAATGCGCCACAAACCATTGCCCAAGGACTCCCCCTCAATTACCCCGTAGGAAGAAACGTCAGCGCGTGATACTTGGCGCAAAGCCAACACTGGTGTTTTCACTTGTTCGTAAACTTCGATCATCTGCTTGAGACATGGTTTAGGAGAAACTACGATATCATCTCCAAGGAGAACAGCAAAGTATTCGTTACCTACGTGTTGCCTTGCGCACCATACAGCATGACCTAGTCCAAGCGGCTGTTTCTGCCTAACATAATGCATTTGACACATATTAGAAATATTTCTTACCAATGCCAAAAGATCTGTTTTCCCCTTTTCCAATAGATGACGCTCAAGCTCGCCCGAGTGGTCAAAGTAATCTTCAAGCGCACGCTTGTCCTTGCCTGTTACAAACAAAAAATCATTAATGCCTGATTGCATAGCTTCTTCGACCACATATTGAATAGTGGGTTTATCCACAATGGGCAGCATTTCCTTAGGTTGAGCTTTTGTCGCAGGTAGAAATCTGGTGCCTAAGCCCGCCACAGGAAAGACCCCTTTACTGATTGTCATTTATCATGCTCCTTTCGGGAATTCTAAACCTATTCTAACCTTAAGAGTTAAATATTCAAGTTCAACCAACTGAGATTGAGGGTGCTATGCAGCCCTAGCTTGTGTTACACTTTAAAGCAGGTGATAGTATGAAAATATCAATGTGGACAGATAGTTATTATCCGTATGTTTCAGGTGTCACACGTTCAATAAAATTGACAAAAGAGACTCTAACTGAAATGGGCCACCACGTGTCTGTGTTTTGCCCTTCGTATCCTGATGCTACTACCGAGCCAAATGTTTATCGTTTTCCTGCCATCAAATCACCTACAAACCCAGACTACTACATTGCTGTACCTGTGAATCCCAAACACCTGCTTGCGATAAAAGAGATGTCTCCTGACGTGATTCATGCCCATTCACCTTTTAATCTGGGCAAGATGGGCATAACTATAGGACATTTATTAGAGATTCCAGTGGTGTTTACATTCCATACTATGTACAACATGTATTCTCATTATATGCCACTAATTGGCGAAAATATTTCTGACCTTGTAGAAACAGCCGCAATAAGCACTGCAAAAAGCGTTGATGCTCTCATAGCTCCTAGTCCTTCAATTCGAAATTACTTAGTAGACCGAAATGTTGATACGGAAATATTCGTTATACCTACAGGTATAGAAGTTGAGCTCTTTAGGAATGGTGATAAATCCTATATTCGCAGAACTTATGATGTTCCTGATCACGTCCCTATACTTATTACATGCGGAAGACTTGCAAAGGAGAAAAATCCTGAGTGTTTGTTACAAGCATTCTCACTTATCCAGAAACAGTTGGATTGTATGATGTTTTTTGTAGGAGATGGACCTCTTAAGCAAGAATTGGTCGCTCTTGCTGAGCAACTAGGTATATCTCATAGGATAGTATTTACAGGTAAGATCAGCCCAGAAATGATGCCCCATTTCTACGCATCCGCTGACTTATTCTTATTTGCCTCTCTTACTGACACCCAAGGCTTGGTAATAGCCGAAGCTAAAGCAGCAGGTCTCCCCTGTGTGGCAGTAGGTGCGCTGGGTGTTCGTGACATGGTCGAACACGGAGTTGATGGGTTTTTATGCGAAAACGATGCAAAATGCCTAGCAGAGAAAGCGTTGTTGTTGCTACAAAACCGTGATCTTATGGATACCATGAGATCCAACGCTCTTTACAATGCTGAGAAATTTTCTATTAAGAAAACTTGTGTTGATCTACTTAACTGTTACCAAACTGTTCAGAAGTCTACTCGCCCTGGTAAATAAGCACATTTTCCTGATGCTCAGTAAAGGTACGGGCAAACGCATGGGTGCCGTCGTTCTTTGAGACAAAGTATAGATAGTCGACGTCAGCGGGATTAAGCACCGCTTCCAAAGATGCTTTGCCGAAATTGCATATGGGGCCAGGAGGCAATCCTGGATATATATAAGTGTTAAATGGAGAGTCGATTTCAAGGTCTTTCCACAGAAGTGTCCCTGAGTATTTCCCTAAGGCATACAAAACAGTCGGATCTGCGTCTAGTTTCATACCAATTCTAAGTCTATTCAGATAGACTGCTGCTATGATCGGTCTTTCTTCATCCACTACAGCTTCTTTTTCAACAATAGATGCTAACGTTGCGGCATTGTGAACAGATAACCCTTGTTCCTCAGCTTTTTCCCTAAGTTCTGGAGTAAAAACTTCTGAGAAGCGTTTTATCATCATGAGCATGATTTCCTTTTCTGAAGTATCCCTCTCGATCAAATACGTATCAGGAAATAGATATCCTTCTACAGGGTACATCGTTTCTTCTAGCTCATCGAGAGACACGAAATCTGCAACAAGATCGGGGTTCTTAGCTATTTCCAAGAACACTTCTTTGTCTCCTATTCCCTGCGTATCAAGGATTTCTGCGATTTCTTCAACGCACAAACCTTCGGGCACTGTTAAAGGATGATATAGCACTTTACCTTCGACTAGATCTTGGATTATATCCCAAACGAACAATCCTCCCTCGATTTGATACTCGCCTGCCTTCAGTTCTCCATCGGCGCGCATAAGCCTTGCAACTATTCGAAACCAATCCGGATTTCGTACCAATCCTTCTTTGTTTAGTAGCTCTGCAATATCCTTCGTGGATGAACCAGGGGCTATGCGCACAATGACAGGTTCAGAATTTGCAGGAAGAGGGCATGAACTAACATAGAATATTGCGGCGCACGCACCAACGCAAAGCGCCACAACGACAGCTATACCCAGTCCTATATATTTTTTATGTTGTCCACGCAAACCTGCCATTAAGTCCACACTTCATCTAGATTGTTGTAAAAGGTTGTGCCAACCTGTCGCCTACGGCTGAGGTTCTTCGTCTTCAGGTTCTTCTTCCTCAACCTCTTCGATTTCAATTTCGTAGTCTTCTAGTTCACCAATGAATTCAAGGTCCTCAAAGGCTTTAAGTATTTCTTCCCATTCCTCGTCGCTGCTTATAGTGACTAAAGTGGCTTCCCCTTCTTCCAAGGATTCAACACGTAAGATAACCAGTTCTGCCTCAGCTTCGAGATCTTCAATCAAGGGCATGAGCACAACATATTGTCGGTCCTCAACAAACAAATCATCNNACTCTTCTGTATCATCAGTTTCATTGGGTTTACGATCATCTTTTTTATTCACGTAATCACTACCTTTCCGGTTTATTCCTGCTCAATATTGCCTAAGTTACGCAGGTAGTTCTCAAGAATCAAGACAGCAGCCGCCTCATCGATACTAGATCTTCTTTTACGCCTTGACTTCCCTAAGCCTATCATTTCTCTTTCTGCTTGAGAAGTAGTAAGTCTCTCATCCCATAGCACTACAGGTAAACCGCTTCTGTTCTCTAGCCTTTTTGCAAATCTCATACATCGCATGCCAGATTCTCCCAAAGTCCCATCCATATTTTTAGGAATTCCTACGACAAAGCCTGTTGCTCCATGCTCTGAGGCGAGATCTAGAATCTCATTTATGACTTGGGACTGGTTCTTATAATATATTGTGGTGAGAGGATGTGCAAACGCTCCTAAGTCATCGCTTATAGACAAGCCTACATACTTAGATCCCAAGTCTATACCGATCAAATTTCCTTTCAACAGGCTCCACCCCCATCCTTCATATTACCTTTAGGCAGAAATTCGGACATACCCTTGCGCAATAGCCACATAACATGCATTTAGATTCGTCAACTACAGCTTTGCCGTCTGCAACTGATATGGCTGAAAACCCGCACTTTTGTTCACATTTACCGCAACCTTCGCACCATTCTTCTACTACCAATTTTTTCGGTGTACGAAGGATCTGGGATTGTGCTCGATTAATTTCTTCTTCTGTGATCTCAGAGCAAAACACTTTACACGCAAACTGAATCTCGGTTTCATTTTTAAATCCTACGCACACGCTATCTTTATAAGGGAAATCTCTGGCGTAGCAAAGAGCCTTATATGGATTGCGATAGAGATGTCCTCCTCCTAGGGCTTTCATTATGTATATACCTTTACCCATATAACGCGCGAACGCTAAGGCATCCTCCATATCAGCCTTCGAACCGTCTGCTATCCCCAAACCTTCCATGTTTAATATGGCAAAAATAACATCTACTTCTGGCAGCATAGCTGCTGACTTTACGCAGGAAACATAATGGGTAGAAACTGACACTGCGTCAATTAGCCCTTTCTCCCGTGACTCAGCCAGATATTCTAAGGCTCCTCTGTGACCCTTCAATGTGAGAGCAGATTCTTGTTCGTGCAATCCAAAAATTTCTATTTTATCTCTTTGTAGTTCTCTTCTGGCTCGCTCTAGGCTTTCTTTCATTAGGTCTTTGGAAGGTGCGTAACTTCTAGAGGATATTACCACATTTTCTTTCTGACTAAGATATTTAAGATGTGGATATACGTCATAGAACTCGCTGGTATCGAAAAAATTTATCCCCTGATCTAGCCCATACTGAATTAGTTTTTCACTTTCTTGGGTGGACAAATTATATTGGGCAGGTCCTAAAACTAGGCTGCCCATAGACAGCATAGACACTTCAAGGCCGGTTTTACCCAACGATGAATAAATCAAGGCACCACCATCTTGTATACGGGGCTCGTCTGCTCAAAGAAGAGCCCCGTGTCTCTTTTTTGAAACAAATCTACTCTATTGGGACTAGCCTTTGAGCCAATTTTTCCATGACCTGAGGCATAGTAGTATATTCTAGTTCATCAAGACTTAGCCTGTGCGGCTCGAATGGTCCAAGTGATCTCATGTAGTCAGCTATTTCGTTTGCCTTTTGTCTTGCCCTATCATACGCGACGTCGGCAAAATAGTCTTGGGGCCCTACGAGTTTACCGTTGCAGAGCTGAAAACCTAAAGCCACAACCCGAGGCGGTCCGTCAAATCGAGTAGGGGTGCTAGCCTTTTCGCTACATGGCATTAAAGGTCCATGGTGTGAACCTCGCATCCATCCCGACACAAGATGAGGCTTAGAGAAAGGTTCCAAGACTTCTCCTACTGCAGGCATTCCGCTCTGACACCTAACGATGCAAACAGGATCGTCCTTGCCTACGTATCTACCGGCCATAAGATTGAGTCGCTGTGTAGATGAGGTAGCCGCTATCTCGTTTAAGGTTCTAGAATAGACTGACTTTATGCAATATCTGCCAGGCGCTCCTATGAATACAAGCATATCGTATATTTCTTCGGGACAATGGAAAACCACTTTTTTATTCTCGATCAGATCGTGAACTTCAAAATCGAAGCCTTGATGCATTTTGGGATCTATTACCAGGCCCGCTGTATTAAATGGATCAGCGAATATCTTATACAAAGGAAGGTTCCACGCACCTGGCTCTGTTTTATCAGCCATAAAGATTACCACAGGCTCAGATGGTCTTTCTTCGAACTCCATTTCTGCTACTCCTGGACCCAAGCCTTTTATGTTTCCGGAGAAGGAATCTTCCAACAAATCTTGGCCTGCCCCATATAATTTAAGCTGCCTTGCGACTTCGGTTGCTTCCATAAAAGCGTCCCATGCCAATTTGTGGATTTCGCTACTATCGACACCCTGGTTGTGTGTCATAATTAACTCCAGATCGTCACCAACGTGGGTTACATAGTAATCGATTAACAGGTTCTTCCCATGTTCTGCCAAGTAATTACTGGCAGATTTCATGAGATCCGGATGAACATCAGAATGTCCTACAATTCCCCCTACGTCCGCTTTGATTACGGAAAGCGTGATTTTTGCCACTTTAATCCCTCCGAAATTTCTATGATGTGATTGATTTTAACAACCGGTATGTTTTATACTTACGGTTCTACTATAGCATAACTAAAAAAGCGTGAGGTATCTTAGATTCTAACAATCAGGCGTAATAACGATGGGAATTATGCGACTGTCTTCTCCTCATCAAAGCTGAGATCACTATACCTGCAATAAAGCCACCTACGTGCGCCCACCAAGCTACTCCTCCCTGAGCTTGTACCCCAATAGAAGCTACACCTGAAAGGAGGTTGGTTAAAAACCATACTGCGAGAAAAATGACTGCAGGCACTTCTATGATGGGTAGGAAACACCCAACAGGCACCATAGCAACCACTCGAGCGCCAGGAAAGTTCACAAGGTACGCTCCTAAGACACCGGCAATCGCCCCACTAGCTCCTACCATGGGGATCATAGATTTGGGATCAAAAATCACGTGGGTTAGAGATGCACACACACCTACAGCCAAATAAAAGATCAAATATCTGAAATGGCCAAGAAGATCTTCAACATTATCACCGAAAATGAACAAATATAGCATATTGCCAATTAAATGTACCCATCCTACATGAATGAAAAGTGATGTGAACAGACTTAGCCATCCGCCAGTTTGCTGAACGATCTGAGGAGGAAGATATTTTTGCTGAGTAAGAATGCCGGGAATGACTCCCCATTTGACTACAAACGCCTGAAGGGCAGGTTCAGGAAGACCAAGTTGAAAAGAAAATACCAATATGTTCACAATTATGAGGATCCAATTTATATATGGTATCGTGCGGGTCATTTGTACGTCTCTTATGGGTATCAAGGTTAGCATCCTTTCTCGCCTAGAAATGGCGATTATTATAGTACATAGTACGCGCTGTTGATAAGAGTTTACTTGAATTTGGATATAACCTCAACCGATACAGGAAGGAGTTACGCAGAGATATGCGAAAACTTAATTGGAGGAGGTGACTCAATGTTTCAAAATGAACTAACCAAGATTGAGCAAGAGTTTATGAAAGGTGCAGCGTTCCAATATGTGAGCGCGATAACCCAATATCACAGAATTCAAGCGAGTCCAGGGTTTCGCCAGGCTGCACACTATGTTTGTTCCACTTTGCAGGACCTAGGTATTGCCGCAGAGGTGATCTCTTTCCCTGCTAAACCAGGGGTGACCTGGTGGTGCGAATCGAGTTTTCAAGAATGGGATTGTCTAGATGCAGAACTTGTGCTCTTAGATGACAAAGGCAGAATAAGATTGTGTTCCTATCGGGAAAACAAATTGAGTTTGATACAAAGGAGCCAATCTACCGATCCACAAGGTGTCGAGGCGGAAGTAATTTACATTGAAAAAGGAGAAGAACCAAACTCATACGAGGACGTCGATGTAAAAGACAAGATAGTCTTTTCTAGGGGAAATCCAAGTGCCATCGCTAGATTAGCTGTTAAGGAACATGGCGCGTTGGGAATCATACTAGACAATATGACTGAAATACCGCCTATTAGAAGTAGGTTGGATTTGCCCGATGCCAGACAATACACCTCTTTTTGGCCGTTATCTGAGGCAGATAACACAGGTTTTGGATTTGTCCTTTCTCCGAGACAAGGGGAAATGTTACTGAATCGATTTACCTCAGGTGAAAAAGTCAAGGTCTACGCAAAAGTTGATGCTAGATTCTATGATGGTGAAATAGAGGTGGTCTCAGCATGCATACCTGGAGTTACAACCGAAGAAGTAGCAGCTATAGCTCATTTATGCCACCCTCAACCATCTGCAAATGACAACGCCTCAGGGTCTGGTACTTTAATAGAGACAGCAAGGGTTCTAAACACCTTGATACAATCAGGTGAACTAGCAAAACCGCAGCGCACCATAAGGTTTTTGTGGGTACCAGAAATGACAGGAACTTACGCTTACCTAAGCGCTAACGAGAATCGCATAGGAGAAACTGTTGCAGCCATAAACCTTGACATGGTAGGCGAAAACCAGGAACTGTGCAAAGGTCCCTTGATCGTAGAAAAACCCCCTAGAGCCACTCGCGGCTTTGGCGGATACCTTGCCGAGTCTATTTTAAGGTATATGGCTATGGAGTCTTCTAATCTAGGCGGAACATCCTCGTATGCCCTGTTCAAGTGGGCGGTTTCACCATATTCAGGTGGCAGCGACCATTCTATCTGGTCCGATCCTTCCGTAGGTATTTCGTGTCCCATGATGATTCAGTGGCCAGACAAATACTATCACACCAGCGAAGATAGTATCGATAAGGTTGATCCTCATATGCTCAAGTTGGTCGGGACCATAACAGCCACATACTTGTATTTTTCGGCTAACATGAACTTTGCTCAAGCGCTATGGATGGCACATGAAATAATATCTTTGTTTCCTGGGGAAATTAAAGATGTAGTAACTGGAATCGTAAAAAACAGCGAGGATCCTGTAGAAAGCGGACGCGCCGTGTCCAAACGCTCACAGTTTCTGAAGAACCGGTGCATAGAAGATATAAAAAGTCTTGAGAACTTTCTAGACCGTGACGGTTCAATCGATGATATTTTGGCTCAGGCAGAACCCTTTTTGGAATTATCTGCAAAGGGTATTGAAAACACCGCATTTTTGCATCTTTCAGCAAAGCACGGAATACCTGTAGACCAGTTATTATCTGAGGCCCATTCAGTCTGCGAAGACGAGTGGGACAAAAAGGCCCAAAGCATCATACCGAAGCGGTTGTTCAAGGGTCCATTGTCATCAAGAACCTTGAATCTTTTGACCCCCGAAATGCGAGAGCGAATGGAAGATTGCCGCAGTAAATGGAAGAAAGAATGGTCTATGTTTGAGTATTTCATATACTGGATTGATGGCGAAAACTCTATATTCGATATTGCAGATTTAATTGAAGGAGAAATAGGAAAAAGAAACACCCAAGCCCTGGTTGAATATTTTGAGATTTTGCGCGACGCAGGCCTACTTGAGGTCAACTGAAAAAACATTAAAGGTGATGCTCTAAGGCAAGAGTTACAGAGGGCGTCACCTTTTTTAGTTTTTACAACCTAATTAGGGCTCTTTTCATAGGCGCCGATGTAAACCCTTATGAGTTCTTCGAGAATTTCGTCACGCTCTACCGTTCTCACCAGAGTTCTGGCATTTTTGTGGCTGGTAATGTAGGTAGGGTCGCCAGATAAGAGATATCCGGCCATCTGGCTGACAGGGTTATGACCCTTTTCTTTTAGGGCATCATATACCTTGAGAATGACATCCCTAGCCTTGTTTTCGCCTTCAGGTTTCACCTCAAAGAATCTCGTTTCTTCAAATTCGGCCATTGGGCTACCCTCCCTTGCTTTCATACATTCTGTATCTACCCGAAAATATCCTTTTAAAGAAAGTGAAAGTTATTTTGAAATATCTCCCAAAATTCTAACCGCTTCCGCGGCTGCTACTTGTAGCGCCTTATCCATAGAAGTAACATTCTTACCTCCAGATTGAGCCAGATGTTTCCTGCCGCCTCCAGACCCTCCCAGAATCTGCGCCGGTTTTTTAACCATTTCTCTGGCATCTACGCCCATATCTGCAAGATCCTTTTGGACCATAACCACCAAAAATGCACGGTCATTTTTGGTTGAACCTAGAATAACTACAGACGCTCCTTGATCTTTGAGCTTATCTCCTAACGTGCGAAGTTCTTCTTGATCCATGTCATCGTGACGTGAAACCACCAACAAATGTTCGCCGACAGATGTAGTTTTGGCGCTGTCGTTCACCAGCAAGGAAGCAGTGATTTTCGCTCGTTCGTCTTTTAGATGCCGAACTTCACTTTGCAAGCATGTTATTGTATCTTGGAGTTTACGTATTTTTTCGATTATGTCATCGGGAGAGCATCCTAGTTCTGCAGCTATTTCCTTTAGGCTGGTAATCATATGGTCAATAGCGTGTAGCGCGCTTTTCCCAGCTACCGCTTCTATTCTTCTTGTACCCGCCGCGATAGAATACTGAGATTCAATTATAAAAGGTCCTATTTCCCCAGTTTGGGATACGTGGGTTCCTCCGCATAGTTCCATAGAAAAGCCTTCTATCTCTACTACGCGAACAAACTCGGTGTACCTATCCTGAAAGAGAGCAATAGCGCCCTTTTCCAACGCTTCGTCCAGAGAGGTTTCGTATACGTTTACGCGCATGTTTGCCATGATGGCTTCGTTTACAATATTTTGAACTTGTTGAATTTCGCTGTCGGTTACGTCATGGGAGTAATGGAAATCGAACCTGAGCCGATCGCTTTCAACTAAAGATCCTGCCTGCTGCACTTCGTCACCAAGCACCGTTCTCAGTGCTTTGTGCAACAGGTGGGTAGCAGTATGATGCTGCCTAAGACCTTGTCGTCTATGGGGATCAACTGCCGCTTTTAACCTTTGTCCCACTTTTATGCTCTGCCCGTGAAGTGAAACACGATGGATCACAGTTTCATTAGGGGATTTTTCAACCCCTGTGACTGTACCTATTATTTCATCGGAATCTTCTGCCAAAAAGACTCCGGTATCGTGTTCTTGGCCGCCAGAAGTGGCATAGAAAGGAGTTTTGTCAAGAACGATTAATCCTTCCGATCCACCTGGGAGTTCTAATACCCGCTTATTTCCATCAATTATGGCTATAACTTTTGCTACGTCCTCCAAGGTTTCGTAACCAGTAAACTCTGTAGGCGGTAAGTCACCTATTACTTCCAGAAGATCCATGTTGAAAAACTCATCGTTCTTTCTGGCTTTCCTACTTCTTTCTCTTTGTTCCTCTAGAAGTCTCTCAAAGCCCGCTTCATCAACCGAAAGGCCTGCTTCTCGAGCCATGTCTTTGGTTAAGTCAATTGGAAAACCAAAGGTATCATACAACATGAAAGCTTGGCTTCCAGGTATTTCCGATTGTCCTTTTCGCTTTAGGTCATGGATTATCTCTGAAGCTTTGGCCTGTCCGCTTTCGAGAGTGATCAAGAATTTTTCTTCGTCCTGAGTGAGGACGCTCATGATGAACTCCTGTTTCTCCTGCAATTCGGGATACGCATCTTCCATGACACCTACTACTACCGGCACCAATTCAGCCAGAAAAGGCTCATTGATCCCTAGCACACGACCGAACCTCACTGCACGTCTAAGGATACGTCTCATTACGTATCCCCTACCTTCATTGGAAGGGTAAACCCCATCGCACGCCAGGAAGGTGCACGCCCGGACGTGATCTGCTATTACTCTGGACGCGAATATCTCATCAGGACTCTCTCCTTTAACTCCCGCAATTTCCCAGACTTTCGCGATAATTGGAACAAATAGGTCAATATCGAAATTGCTGTCGGCTCCTTGTAGAACCGAAGCAATTCTTTCCAAGCCCATGCCTGTGTCAATGCTAGGTTTGGGCAAAGGAGTTAGGTTGCCTTCTTCATCTCGGAAGTACTGCATGAATACGAGGTTCCAAATCTCCAGCCACCTATCGCAATCACAAACCCCTAAAGCGCAATCGGGACCGCATCTATGTTCTTCTCCCCTGTCGATTATCACTTCTGAGCAAGGGCCACAAGGGCCTGTCTCTCCCATTGCCCAAAAATTTTCTTGGTGGTTCATGCGTACTATCCTAGATGATGGTAGCGAGGTCTTCTTTTCCCACAGTGAGGCAGCTTCATCGTCTTCTTCAAATACTGTAACCCAGATATATTCAGGAGGAATCTCAAGTACATTTGTAATAAAATCCCAGGCATACTCAATGGCTTCTTCTTTGAAATAGTCGCCAAACGAAAAATTCCCGAGCATTTCAAAGAAAGTCTGATGACGTTTTGTGAAGCCTACATTATCGAGGTCGTTATGTTTCCCCCCTGCTCGAACACACTTTTGGGAGCTAGCAGCCCTAGTGTACGGTCTGGATTCTAGACCTAAAAACACGTTCTTAAACTGGACCATGCCCGCATTTGTAAATAACAAGGTAGGATCGTTATGTGGGATCAACGACGAACTGGGCACTATTGTGTGTCCTTGCTTATTAAAGTAATCGAGAAAAGTGTCACGAACTTGATTTGACGAAAGGTATTTACCGATACCTTTTGACATTTATAGATCCCTCCTGCTCTCTTGACTTAAAGAAGCGCCTCGTTAATCTGCTACGTACCGGTGAGCTTCGCGCTCTAAGATCTCTTTTATTTTTTCTACAAGTTCATCTATGCCACAAATATGAGTGTCAGACTCTCTCCTTAGCTTGACTTCAGCACCGCCAGATTCGAGGCTTCGGTTAGATATGGTGATCCGCACAGGCATACCTAAGAGGTCTGCATCGTTAAATTTAACGCCAGCCGACTCATCTCTATCGTCATAAAGCACTTCAATCCCGTTTTGCAAAAGCGCTGTATACACTTTGTCTGTTGTATCTATTACCTTTTCCGATGTGCCTAGATTTAGTAGATGAACTTGGTAAGGAGCGACTGTAATAGGCCATATGATGCCATGTTCATCGTGGTTCTCTTCGACTACGCACGCAAGAAGACGTCCTACTCCCATACCGTAGCATCCCATAACTATAGGTTCAAGAGTGCCCTTTTCCGATTGGAAATATGCTCCCATGGTTTCAGAATACCTAGTTCCCAGCATAAACGTATTGCCTACCTCTATGCCTTTTTTTACCGTAAGGGGAGCGCCACATACGGCACAAGGATCGTTTGCCCGAGCTGCTGCTATGTCTGCAGTTACATCTATTTTGAAATCTCTTCCTGGAACTACGCCTATCATATGATAATCAGGTTTGTTTGCCCCTGCAACATAGGTTCTAGATGTCAACACGCTATCATCTGCAACTACATAGAGGCCGTGGTCTCCCATAGGCGATAGGAAACCCTGAATCAATCCATAGGATTTCAGTTCATCGGGCAACGCCCGTCTAACTTCCGCTGCGTTCAAAAGATTTGCAAGTTTGCGTTCGTTGACGTCTAGATCACCACGGATTACAACTAACACGGGATCCTCTCGGTCTTGGGCAAAATACACCATAGTTTTTAGGGAAGTAGTAGGACTAACCCCTAGGTAATCACACACAGATTCGATAGTATTCTTACTGGGGGTGTGCACTTCTTCTGGAGACGACAATGACTCTTTGCCTTCCCCATCTGGTTCCTGGGTGGTTGCAGTTTTGTCAAACTTAGCAACATCTCTGTTAGCGGCATATCCGCATTGGTCACACAGGATTATAGTGTCTTCGCCTGAATCTGTAACGTAAGTAAACTCATGGGCAATATCTCCACCCATCATGCCCACGTCAGATAGCACTTTGACAACTGGCACTCCGCATCTTTTGCATATCCTTTCATATGCTTGGCACATATAGGGGTAGTATGATCTCAGATCACCTTCATCTACGTGGAAGCTGTATGCATCCTTCATGATGAACTCTCGTACTCTTATGAGTCCGCCTCTGCACCTAGGCTCGTCTCTAAACTTTGTTTGAATGTGGTATACAACTGATGGCAGCTGCTTATAAGAATCTATAAAATGCCGGGCAAGGTCTGTAACAGCTTCCTCGTGGGTCATAGCCAGACACATGTCTCTGCCTGATCTATCCTTAAACCTGGCCATTTCGGGCCCGATCTCATACCAGCGCCCAGATTCGATCCAGATATCTGCTGGATTGACCACTGGCATACATAATTCCTGACCCCCGATTGCATTCATTTCTTCCCCCATTATATCCTTGATCTTTTTTATGCTTCTCCAAGCAAAAGGCATATAAGAATAAATGCCTGCAGCCAATTTGCATATGAGCCCTGCTCTTATCATCAAACTGTGAGACGGCACTTCAGCTTCAGAAGGTTTTTCCCGCAGTGTCTTTCCAAAAGATTTACTCAAGCGCATGTCATCTACCCCCAGTGTAATTGTACGCCATAAGATGGTGCCCTCTACTTATCTCCGGTTTTCTCCTCTTGTTTTTCCAAGTAATTGAGAACAAGAAACATGAGGCTACCTACGATGCGCATGATAGCGCATATAATGAATGCCCAGAAGAACCCGAACCTATCCCGTAAACCTACCCCGACCATAGGAGCAACAATTGCAGATGCATTTATTACAGTTGTATAATACGCAATATACGTGGCTTTATTTTCGCTTGGAGTAACATCTAGCAATGTGCTGAACAATGCCAAATTTACTCCTGCGAAAATCGCTCCAGTCACGAAGTTGGAAATTCCTATGGTAACTAAACTATTAGCAAAAGCGTAAACTGTAGGCACGATAAAGATCCATAAGCTCGAAGCGAATAGGGTCTTTAGATTACCGTGCTTGGTCAATATTCTTGGCCAAAAACTGTAGCCTACTATAGAACCTATTGTATTCGAAAAGCTCAAGATGCTCACCCACGTATTGTTAGCGCCAAGCTCTTTCACCTGATACAAGGTAAATAAAGGCCAAGGGACTTGCCACGCAAAGTGAAAAATCAGGGAAGCTACTACAAACCGAACGAACTCCTTATGTTCAAAGACCTGCCCCACCTCGTCAATTAAGGATCGAAGTACGCCTTTGGATTGGTCTTTTTTCTCTTGAATGCTAGGCTCTACTATTTCTACCTTCTCAATCACTGTTTCGTCCAGCTTATTAAAGAGCCAGAGTTCTAAAAGGGCCATGGCAAATGATGCTGCAAACACAATTTGATACCCTATGGGAAAGGCCATGGCATCAATTAGGATGCCAGTAAGAAGTACTGTTATGGTTCCTGACAAATTGATAAACTTGTTTCGCATAGCAATAGCCTCGGCGCGCCTTGAAACAGGGATTACCCTAGATATATAAGCCTGCCATCCAACGTTGAAAATAGACCCGGGCATATTCATCAGTGCTACAAGTGCTACTAAAAGGGATGCTCTTTTATCCTCTGTGAAAAACGGTATAAACGCAATTAACAGGTAAAACAGCCGATGAAAGAAGATCAATCTTGATAAGATCTTCTTCTGATCAGATTGTTTATCCAAATATCTAGCGCCGGGAATCATAGACAAAAGACTAATCAACGCAGGACCTGACGACAACAATGCAACCTGGAAATTTGAGGCGCCAAGCTTAATAGCGAAAATACCTATAAATGGAGAGGCCAGATTAAGGGAAATGCTGTTTACTATCCCATGGTATACATTAATCCTGACATTACGTTCGGTTTTAGAAAATTCCGATTCGTCAGGATCTTCTTTGTGCTGTAAGTCTTGGGACAATGTCGAAAACATATTTTTTAAATTTGCCATTGCCTATCTTCCCGCCCTTGTTTGACCTATAATGTCCACATCGGCTACGTTAATTCATCATATTACAGTTTTATCAGCATAATAAAGATGTTCCTAGACCAATCTTATAGCAAATTCAGGGCATACAGGTGCGCAATACCCGCATAAAATGCATTTTTCCTTGTCATTTACTGCCTTTCCGTTCACCACTTTCATAGCCATGTTGGGACAAACATCTACGCAGGATCCGCATCCTCTGCAGAAATCCTGTATTATTAGTTTCTTTGAGTGGGCGGTTTTCTCAGCTAGATCCTCAGGAACCTGATCTCCTTCGAAAATACGTAAATTCATCTCCAACTCTTCTTTGTTTACCATTCCAATAGCTACCGAGCTAACTCCGTCAAGGCTACGGACGTAGTTAATGGCACCTTCTCTATCAGATAGCAAATTTCCTCCCCCGAGGGCCTTCATGGCGTAAACGCCCTTACCTTTGCTAGCTGCTTCTTGAATAGCTTGGGCCATTTCATCTCTGGTGCCATGTAAAATACCCAGGCCTGCAACGTTGATTAATGGGAATATTACATCTATTTCGGACACATTCTTAGCTGCTCTAACCACGTCTACTGAATGGGTAGATATGCCTATCGCACGGATGATGCCCTTGTATTTACAATCTATCAAACAGTCTATAGCGCCTTTGCGTTCTTCAAATACTTTGCTGTCCACTCTAGCAGCGTGAAGATGAAATATGTCTATTACATCCCGATCAAGGGATTGTCTGGCTTCTTCTACCGCCTGTGCCATGTCAGAATAAGTGACAGCCGACGACTTTGTAGCAATTACCAAATCGTACTTTTTGCTTCCTACTTTATCAAGGGCATTTTTTATATGTGGGTACGTACTATAGCTTTGGGCAGTATCAAGGAAGTTGATTCCGCTCATTATTCCTTCTGCAATAAGATCTCCGCCCTCATCTGGCGGCAAACCAAATTGGTTGGGCCCCATAGGCAATACCCCGAAGCATAACTCGGTTACTTCTAACCCTGTATTTCCCAGAAGATTCTTCTTCAATGCTTATCCCTCCAAGTGGTAAGGTTTTTTACAATCCCTCTCATCTATTATAATGAATACGGACGTGTCTTGTAATTTCGGTGGTGGAGGAATGTCTCAAATGTCTGCGTCTGGTTCTAATAACCTTCAGAGATCTATAATTCACGTAGATGCGGATGCATTTTTTGCCTCTGTGGAGCAAAGAGACGATCCGAGCCTCCGCGGTAAACCGGTTATCGTTGGCAGTGACCCTAAGACTCGCGGTGTTGTGTCTACCTGTTCTTACGAAGCGAGATCTTTCGGTGTCCATTCTGCCATGCCCTCTTATCAAGCCTACAAATTGTGCCCACAGGGGATTTTCATAAAACCTAGGATGAAAAGATACCAAGAAGTCTCTAATGCCATGTTTGAAATTTTCAGCAGATATTCACCGATCGTAGAGAAAGTATCTATCGATGAAGGGTTTATCGATGTGAGCGGTGCAGATGGACAGAATATCGCTATCTGCATTCGAAACGATGTGAAAAACGAGATTGGGATAACCGTTACAGCCGGTGTATCTTACTGCAAGTACCTTGCGAAGATCGCGTCAGATCTTGCCAAGCCAGACGGTCTGATGGTGATAACTCCAGATCGAGCATATTCCTTTCTTTCTAACCTACCAGTATCACGTCTTCCAGGAATAGGTCCAAAAACCCAAGCTAAACTCGTGTCTATGGGTATATCAACAGTTGGAGTCATGCGACAAATGTCAGAAGATTGGTTTGAAGACGTATTTGGGAAAAGAGGTAGGCGGGTTCGGGAATTGTGTTTCGGTATAGATGATGAGCCTGTAACGACTGGGCAAGACGTAAAATCTGTAAGCGAAGAGATGACGTTTGCTGAGGATATTATAGGTATAGGAGGGCTCAAACCGCACTTAGCAGACTTGTGTCAAAATGTGTGTTTTCGATTGCGGAGATCACGCCTAAAGTGCAAAACCGTAGGTGTAAAG
>MTKW01004912.1_pt1 | contig 24374 bp, 22 predicted proteins | sample 1042761 | NCBI WGS metagenome assembly MTKW01 (sample SAMN06205366, study PRJNA360243) | anaerobic digester metagenome | biome: Wastewater treatment plant; feature: Anaerobic digester sludge; material: sludge; isolation source: anaerobic digester fed with sludge from wastewater treatment plant ...
AAATAGTTGTATTCAGTAGAGAGACACTCCAGGTTTTTTCGCTATTTTTCGATACCTACCCGGGCTTCCACCCCTTTAAAATAATAATGTTTTATTTCCTTCATCTCTGTTACCAGATCTGCTAAATCAATTAATTCTTTAGGGGCATAACGTCCAGTACATATTACTTCCACATGGTCAGCTTTATTTTTTAAAACTGCTAATAATTCTTCCAGGCTAAACAATTTAAAATATAGGGCAACATTTATTTCATCCAATACTACCAGGTCATATTCTCCCTTTACAAGAACTTCCCCCATCTTATTTAACCCCTCTTTTGCAATAGCAATATCCTTTTCGGTTGGTTCATTAAATATAAAACAATCTCTGCCAAATTGCTGGATTTCAAAATTTGGCAATAATTCTACGGCCTTTAATTCACTATAGTCCATTCCCTTAATAAATTGACCAAAAAATACCTTTTTCCCTGCACAAATAGCCCTTAAAGAAAGGCCCAAGGCCGCTGTGGTTTTACCCTTACCATTCCCAGTATAAACATGCAAATATCCTTTTCCCACTTAATACCCTCCTCAAATAAAAATTAAGCCAACAATTTAGTTAATTGTTGGCTAGTTATCATTTAGTAAATTCGTCTTCCACATATATATTTTTTTGACCAGTAACTAGAGGACAGGGAATCAATTCTTACAAATTTACCTGTACTAGGAGCATGAACGAAATTGCCTCCCCCAATATATATACCTATATGACCGGTAAATCTTACCAAATCACCAGGTCTTAAGTCATTTCGTGACACATATCCCCCCATACTTCCTTGACTGGCTGCACTATGGGGTAACCAAATACCATATTGTCCATATACATATTTAGTAAAACCAGAACAGTCAAAGCCTGAAGGGGATGAGCCCCCCCGTACATATCTTACTCCCCTATATCCTAAAGCGGTTTTTACAATAGCTGAGCCTATTTCACCTTTATAAGTAGGGGCAGGTTTTTTAATAGCCTTTGGTTTTGGCTTTGTACCTACATTTACCACCCTAGTTTGGGGTTCTTCTAGTACCTTTTCCTGTAAGATCTCCCTATCTTCTTCCACTCCATTTACAAAGGTTATCTTTGCAACTATCTCTTTTTTTCCTTTTTTACCTTCTTTTATAACCTTTTTTTGACCTACATATAATGAGGAATCCTTTTTTTCTTCTACTTTATAATTAATACTTTCATTAAATATATGCTTTTCTATTGTCTTTACATCTATAAAGGGCTTTTCCATATGTAAATTTATTATTTCACCAGGTCTTAACCTTTCCATATCTTTTCCAGGGTTTGCCTCATGTAATGATCTAAGATTTATATTAAATGATCTAGAAATATTCCAGTCATTATCACCTTTGACCACTTTATAGGTCCTTACCCCTTCAATGCCTTCAGATATTTTTTCCTCCGCCTCTTCCTTAGTGAGAATCTTTTCCGGAGAAACATTCTTGGATATTATCTCCACCTTCTGAGAAAAAGAAACTTCTAGTAAGTCAACATTGCCTTTATCATCTGTTTTCTTTACATAGGGTTTTTTTATTTCAATTAGCAATTCTTCTGCTATTTCCTCTGATGGCACTATTAACTTTTCTTCTCCATCTATTACAATTATAGCTGCAGGTTTTAATACCTCTGCTTTTTCTAATATTAAATCAAAAACCTGATCCTGTTCTAAATATAAATTCTTTTTTACCCGGACTCTTTCATATTCTATATTACTGTCAAAATGAGCCCGTTCACCATGCCTTCGAAATACTTCTTCTTCCACCTCTATTAGGGCTTCTTCTACAATGGATGTGTTTTTAACAACACCTATCTCTTCACCATTCATAGTGACTTGATAGGAGAATCCACTTTGATAAATAAAATAACTCATTGTAAAAAGAATAATGATTATTGATGAAATTACTATGGTTTTTTTAATATATCTATTGTCTTTATTATTTAAAATGCAAAAGGTTTTTAAATGTTTTTTAAGATAATCTCCTAAACCCTTTATCCAATCTACCAATTTCATTCCCCCGCCCCTAAAGTTTTCTAAAATAAATATTGGTTTTATTTATAGTTGTATTGTAACATCTTTTTATAATCTATACAAACTTTTGTTACAAAATTTTTGTAACTTTTTACATTATTTATTTAACCCTTAATAGTATATTATTATTTAAATATAAAAATGTTATAATAGATATGATTTTACTAGGAGGAATATCCCTTGTATTTTTTTATATTATTGCTCCCAATAGGACTTGTTTTGACCTTTATAGCTTCTAATAATAGAGGATTAATAGAGGATTTCTATTCTCAGGGGATTTTTTTATTTATAAATAAATTCTTATTTTTTATTTCTAATATTTTTAAATTTTCTCTAGGAGAAATTTTATTTTATATATTTATTGCCTTAATTTTAATTTTAATAATTAAATTTATTTATAATCTTATTCACCATCATAATAGAAAAAAAGTCTTTACCATGGGAATTATAAATATAGCAGTAGTTCTTAGTATTATTTATTTTTTATTTATTGTACTCTGGGGTCTTAATTATCATAGACTTCCCCTATCAAATAATATTAATCTGGAGGTAAAACCAGTATCTATTGAAATATTGCATTCCCTGTGCGAAGATTTAATAGGAAAAACAAATTATTTAAGGGAAAATGTAGATGAGGATGAATTTGGCGTAGCCTATATTGATGATAATTTTGAAAATATTGCTGAAAGATCTCAATTAGGTTTTAATGAATTGAAAAAAAAATATAATTTCTTTGATTTGAAAATTAGCAAACCTAAGGGTGTTATATTTTCCAAGGCACTGTCTTATGCAGGTATAGCAGGAGTTTATTCTCCCTTTACTGGGGAAGCAAATATAAATACTATGGTGCCCCAGCCTATGTTGCCTAATACCACAACCCACGAAATAGCACATCAACTAGGCTTTGCAAGGGAAGATGAAGCTAATTATATTGCCTATCTAGCTTGTATACATCATCCTGATAAGGACTTCCAATATTCTGGTATGCTATTAGCCCTAATTCATTCTATGAATACCTTATACAGACAGGATATTAATAGCTATAACCAGCTAATAGATGACTATTCTAATGGTGTAAGGCGAGATTTAACTGCCATTAATAATTTTTGGAATAGTTATAAAGGACCAATAGAAAAAACATCCCAAAAAATTAATAATACCTACCTAAAATCAAACTTGCAAAAGGATGGCACAAAAAGCTACGGAAGAATGGTGGATTTGCTTATTGCAGAGTATAAAGAAAAATTAATAAATTCCATTAATTAAATCCTTTATAACTTCTGATGCTAAAATAAGTCCAGCTACAGGTGGAACAAATGAAATGCTGCCAGGTACTTGTTTTCTATGGCCATTAGCTCCTGTATTTAATGGCTTTATAGGAGATTCCTTAGAATATACTACCTTAAGGCTAGGTATATTTCTTTTTTTTAATTCTGTTCTCATAACCCTAGCTAAGGGACAATAGGATGTATTATAAATATCATCTACTTCCAGCATTGTAGGGTTTATTTTATTCCCTGCTCCCATGCTACTAATAATTGGAATACCCTTCTTAAAGCACCTTTCTATTAGGTCTATCTTAGAAGTAACCATATCAATAGCATCCACTACATAATCATATCCATAGGACAATATCTCCTCCCCTATTTCAGCTCTATACATTTCCCTAAATACCTTAACATCTGCCTGGGGATTTATATCTAGAATTCTTTCCCTCATTACATTCACCTTAGGCCTTCCTATGGTTTTAGTAGTAGCATGTATTTGCCTATTAATATTAGTTATATCTATCTCATCATAATCTATAAGAATAAAAGATCCAATAGATGACCTAGCCAATGCTTCTACAGCGTAAGAGCCTACCCCACCAATACCAAAAATTCCAATTTTGGATTTTTTTAATCTGTTTAAATTTTCTTTACCTAATAATAATTCTGTTCTTGAAAAAGCATGTATCATAATTTCACTCCACTTTTTTATTAATTTACTAATCTGCATAAATTCCTACTTTAATACAATACTACTATATATCTAATTGTTTTTATATATTATTATTTAGATATAATATGAATTTATAAAAATATTTTTTTGAAAATACTTCCATATTATGCAAATTTTAATTAGTGTTTAAATAAATTTTATGGATAAACTATAATTGCAGAACCTAAATAGTAATAGGAGGTGAATATCAATGGCAAATAGGAGTAGTAATAGGATAATGGTCCCTGAAGCTAGAAGTGCCCTAGATAAATTCAAGCTTGAGGTGGCAAATGAACTTGGAATTACAAACTATGATCAAATTGATAAGGGAAATTTAACTTCCAGAGAAAATGGTTATGTTGGTGGTAATATGGTAAGAAAAATGGTAGAGACTTATCAGAGAAATATTTCAAATAAATAAATTTTAACTTAAGGGAGAATATTCTCCCTTAAGTTTTTTATAAAAAGCCTATATTAATAGCTCAACTAATAAAATCTGCAAATTGAGTATTGTATAGTTTTTCATAAAATCCCTTTTTATTAATTAATTCTTTATGATTGCCCTGTTCTATTACCTCTCCTTCATTAATAACTAATATTAAATCAGCATTTTTTATTGTAGACAATCTATGGGCAATTACAAAGCTGGTTCTGCCTTTCATTAATGACTTCATTGCCCGTTGAATTAAAACTTCTGTTCTGGTATCAACACTACTGGTGGCCTCATCCAAAATAAGAATTATAGGATTTGCCAATATTGCCCTGGCAATAGTTAAAAGCTGTTTCTGTCCATGGGATATATTAGTGGCCTCTTCATTTATTATGGTATCATACCCGTCAGGCAGAGTCCGAACAAAATGATCAACATATGATATTTTTGCTGCCTTAATTACTTTTTCCTCTGTAGCATTATCGCAACAATAACTAATATTTTCCCTAATTGTCCCGTTAAATAGCCAAGTATCCTGAAGAACCATCCCGAACATACTCCGTAAATGTCCTCTGCTAAGGTCTCTAATATCTATTCCATCCACTAAAATCCTTCCTGAATCAATTTCATAAAATCTCATCAATAAATTTACCAAAGTAGTTTTCCCTGCCCCTGTAGGTCCAACTATTGCTATTGTTTGTCCCTTCTTTACGTCAATACTCATATTCCGTATTACAGGAACATCCTTCTCGTAGCCAAAACTTACATTTTCAAATCTCACATTGCCCTTAGGATTTTGAATAAATCGTTTTGTTATTGGCTCTGATATTTCTTCTTCCTCATCTAATACCTCAAATATTCTTTCAGCAGAAGCTATGGTGGATTGTATAATATTTGAAATATTAGCAGTTTGGGAAATAGGCTGGGTAAATTGTCTAGCATATTGGATAAAAGCCTGAATATCCCCTATAGTTATAAACCTCTTAGTTACCAATATCCCTCCTACAACACAGACCATCACATAGGCAAGATTACCTATAAAAATCATTGAGGGCATAATAGCACCTGATATAAATAATGCTTTATGACTTGATTTATAGAGTTGATTATTTATTCCTTCAAATTTTTCCAAGGAATTTTCTTCCCTATTAAAGGCTTTAATAATTTCGTGACCAGTATACATTTCCTCAATATGACCATTAAGTTCCCCAATTTTTTTCTGCTGTAAAGAAAAAAATTTTTGAGAACGACGAACGATATATTTAGTGACTAGATAATAAAGGGGTAAGGTGGCTACTATTATTAAAGTCATAATAGGGCTAATAGTAAGCATCATAATAATTACCCCTATTAAGGTTATTCCAGAGGTAATGGTTTGGGTTATGCTTTGTTGTAATGTACTGCTTATATTATCAACATCATTGGTTACCCTGCTTAACACTTCTCCGTGGGTTTGATTATCAAAATACTTAAGAGGAAGGTGATTTAATTTTTCTTTTACCTCCTCCCTAATATCAAATACAATCTCCTGGGTAGTCTTTGCCATAATATATTGTTGAATATAATTAAATAAGGAACTAACTATATATAATCCAGCTAGAATAAATAAAATATTCTTTATATAATTAAAATCAGCTTGGTTTAGAAAGTCATTTTGCTTATTGGTTATATTCCCAAATATTCTTGTAATTGCATAACCTAATACCTTTGGACTTATTATAGTAAAGGCTGTGCTTATAATAGCAGCAATAAGTACTATAAAAATCCTTCCCAGATAAGGCCTTATATAGGCAAATAATCTTATAAAAGTTCCCTTAAAGTCCTTTGGTTTTTCCACAGGTATTCCCATACCATGACCTGGCCCCCTGCCTCCCATAGGAGGTCTTATTCTTCTAGATTCTTCTTTCATGCTAATTCCTCCTTAGAAAGTTGGGATGATACAATCTCTCTGTATACTTCACAATTCCTAATTAGGGAATCATGATTGCCGATACCTGCAATTTTCCCTTCATCTAAAACTATTATAGTATCTGCTTTTCTTATGGTGGTCACCCTTTGGGCAACAATAATAATAGCTGCTTTATGGGTTGTTTCTCTAAGGGCCCTCCTTAGCTTTGCATCGGTATTATAATCTAAAGCAGAAAAACTATCATCAAAGATATATATTTCTGGTTTCTTTACTAAAGCTCGGGCTATTGCCAAACGTTGTTTTTGTCCTCCGGAAAGATTAGTCCCCCCCTGGGAGATTTTGGATTCTATACCATCCTCCATTTCAGAAATAAATTCCATGGCCTGGGCTATTTCTGCTGCATGAGTGATTTCTTCTATAGTAGCGTCTTCTTTTCCATATCTTATATTTTCAGCAATTGTTCCAGAAAACAGCATTGATTTTTGTGGAATTATACCCATTTTTGAACGCAAATCTTTCTGACTCATGTGTCTAATATCTACACCATTTAATAATATGCTTCCTTCTGTAACATCATAAAGACGGGGAATTAATTTAATAAGGGTGGATTTTCCCGAGCCAGTTCCGCCAATAATAGCTGTAATTTTACCTGGTTCTGCTGTAAAAGAAATGTTTTCTATGGCTGCTCTTTCTGCCCCTTCATATTTAAAACTTACATTTTTAAATTCTAAATATCCCCTTTTCTTTTCTTTTGCAGCTATATTCTTATCTATACCTTTATCTACAATACTGGGAGTAATATCTAATACTTCTATTACCCTATTGGCTGAAGCACTTGCCCGAGGAATCATTATAAAAATCATAGATACCATAATAAGGGAGAATAATATTTGTATAATATATTGAATAAAGGCCATTAAGTCCCCCACCAGCATTTCTCCAGTATTAATACGGATACTGCCAAACCAAACTATAATAATAATACTCATATTCATAATAAGCATCATAAGGGGCATTGTGATAGCCATTATCTTATTTACCCTTATAGCTGTATCTTTTAGATCTATATTAGCCTTGTTAAAGCGTTGATTTTCATGACTTATTCTATTAAAGGCTCTTATTACCCTAATTCCTGTTAGACCTTCTCTAACTATAAGATTTATCTTATCAAGTTTTTCCTGCATAGATTTAAATAAGGGCATGGATTTTTTAGAAATAATAATCACTATCACAATCAATAGGGGAACAATAAATACTATAAATAATGATAATTTCACGTCCCTGGTAATGGCCATAATAATACTGCCTATTAAAAGCATTGGAGCCCTAAGCATTAGTCTAAGGCCCATTATAGTAATTCTCTCCATCTGGGTAATATCATTTGTGGTTCTGGTAATTAAAGAAGCGGTGCCAATTCTATCAAATTCTGCTAGGGAAAAGCTTGCCACCCTTCTAAAAACCTTAGTTCTAAGATCCCTACTATAAGAAGAAGCCACTTTGGCAGATAAATAATTAGATGTAATTATACTTATTGTGGCTATTAAAGCAACTAGAATCATAACAGCCCCCACTCGTAGAATATAGCCTGTGTCCCCATTTACTATTCCGATATCTACAATATCTGCCATTAATGTAGGTAAAAATACCTCAGATATTGCCTGAGTAAAGGTAAGTATAATTATTAGAAATATTGAAATTCTATAGGGCCTTAAAAACTTTAATAGTCTAAACAAGATATCAACTCCATGTTTGTTGTAAATTTGCAATATCAATTATGTATTAAAATACACTAATATTATCTATATTTTCTTGGATTAATGTCAAGAAATTTTGCAAAGGGCATTTTGGATACTTCACAAAAATCTAGATTCTCCTGAGTTTTGGTGCCCTCCTATATTTTTGGAGGGATAGGTCTCTTACAACCCCTTTTTTATTTAAATAAGGTAAAACTTTCTATTAAATGAAAAATGGCATAGCTGAATAAAAGCAACTATGCCCAGTGGTAATTCTTATAGAACAATATTTTTTTCTTCACCTTTAATCCATGAATATACATTATCAAATACTATATTTGCTCTTTTAACCATTGATTCCTCTGTAGCAAAGGCTATATGAGGGGTTACTAAGGTATTCCTTGAATGAAATAAAGGATGATCAGAAGATATTGGAGGCTCACTTTCAAATACATCTATAGCTGCCCCTCCTATATCCCCACTATTTAATGCTGCAGCCAAAGCCTTACTATCTAAGACAGGTCCCCTTGCTGTATTTATTAAGAGGGCATTCTTTTTCATTAATTTAATCTTTTCTTCAGAAATTAACCCCTTTGTATTGTCATTTAGTGGAAGATGTAAAGACACAATATCACTTTGTGATAATAGCTGGTCTAAGCTTACATATTTAATGCCCAACTCTTTTGCCTTTGGGGATTCTGATCTACTATACCCTAATAGCTTACAATGAAATACCTTTAATAATTCTGCAACCTTTAAACCTATAGCTCCTGTACCTACTATTCCCACTACTTTTCCATTTAATTCATTTCCTACCAAACCTTCCTTGGTTCCTGATTGCCTAACTACTTTATCACTTGGAATTATATTTCTTAGTAATGATATAATCATAGCTATAGTAAGTTCCGCCACTGCTTCAGTAGCATAGCCCTGAGCATTAGATACCCTGATACCCCTTTCCTTACAAGCCTCTAGATCTACATGGTCAAAACCTGTAAAGGCAATGGATATATATTTTAAATTGTTTGCTGCCCTTATTACATTACCATTTAAAGGACTATTGGCAATTATTAATATATCAGCATCCTTTACCCTTTCTTTTAGCACCTCTTCATCCTTTTCCACTTTATTGTAAGCTATAAATTCATGACCCATTTCTAAAAGATCTTGGGAAAGTTTGTTTAAAACCTCTTCCTTTACTGCTAAAGGTTCTAATAATACAATTTTCATTATTACTATCTCCCTATTCTATATATTCTCTTGCTTCTTCCTCACCCCTAAGGACCCTTAAGGTTCCAAAGGCTAGTGATTCCATCTCATTTTCCCCTGCCATTATTTCTATTGGGGCTATGAACTTTATTCTCTTTATAATCCATTGGGTAAACATCTTAGAGTGGGCTATTCCACCAGTAATAACAATATAGTCTACCTCTCCCTCTAACACAGTGGATAGTTCACCAATACCTTTCGCTACCTGATATGCCATTGCCTCATATATGAGCTTTGCATATTTATCCCCATTTGCAATTCTAGATTCTATTTCCCTAGCATCTGTTGTATTAAGATAGGCTTTTAATCCCCCATCTCCTCTTAGCATTCGATGAACTGTTCTCTTATCATATTCCCCAGAAAAACATAGATCTATCAAGCTTCTACAGGGTACCCTCCCTGCCCTCTCAGGAGAAAATGGGCCCTCATCATCAGAAATAATGTCAACTATTTTACCCTTTTTATGTACCGATAATGAAATACCTCCTCCTAGGTGTGCCACAACAAAATTTAAGTCCTCATATTTTTTGCTGTATTTTTTAGCTACTTTCATTGCCATTGCCCTAGAATTTAAAACATGAGAGGCACTTGTCCTTGTAATCTTTGGCATCCCGGAAATTCGTGCAATATCCTCAAACTCATCTACCATTACACTATCATAAATATAAGCATCAACCCTTGCAGTCTTAGCCAATTCATATGCTAAAACAGCTCCTAAATTTGAAGCATGTTCTGTTATAGGGTTTTCACTTAATCTCTTAACCATAGTTTCATTAACTAAATAAGCACCAGCCTTACAGGGAAGTATCATTCCCCCTCTGCCAGTAATTGCAGAAAAATCACTTATGGAATAGCCCTTATCTGCTAAGTACTGTAATATAGTTTCTTCTCGCATTTTAAATTGGGATATAGTATCAGGAAACTGACTAATTATTTCTGCTGGATGTTCAATATTGGCAACCATTTCCTGAACTTCATCATTGTATACAGCAATTTTTGTGGATGTAGAGCCAGGATTAATTACTAGTATCCTAGTCAAAATATCACACCTCCCCTAATCTAATATTATATCTAATTAAGGAAATTGTAATTATACAATTTCCTTAATATATATAAGTTCTTATACTAAATCCATACCTGCCTGTAATGCCCTTTTATTAATTTCTACAAATTGAGACTTTACATTTTCTTCTATGATTTTGTCCCAATCTATTTCCTGTAAATTCATTAGCTTTACAGTAGAACCTAAAAGTATAACATTCATAACCCTTTCATTCCCTAATTCTCTAGCCTTTTCTGCTGCATCTACTATTATTGTATCAGCCTTATCCTTTAACTCATCAAGGATTTTATCACTATATTCGCCCTTTCCAGAAAGAAGGGAAACAGGTTTAATTTGAAAGTTATTAACTACAATCTTTCCCCCTATTTTTAAATATTCTAACCATCTAAGGGCTTCCATTTTTTCAAAGGAAACTAATATATCAGCTCCACCTATTTCAATAACGGGAGACTCTACCTTATCTCCATAACGAACCTGAGAAGAAACTGAACCTCCCCTTTGACTCATGCCGTGAATTTCACTCATCTTCACATCATATCCTGCTTCCATTAAGCCAGTTGTAAGAAGTTTACTCGCCAATATTGTACCCTGTCCTCCCACACCTACCAATAATATGCTTTTAGTCATCTTATTTTACCACCTTTCTTATTGCTCCAGTTGGGCAAACTTGATAACATACACTACATCCTACACATTGGTTATAATCAATATAGGATTTATTTATATCGGTCTTAAATTCTATTGCGGGACATCCTGTTTTTGTACATCTCTTACATCCAATACACACTTCTTCTTCAACTTCATATTTATCAGAAAACAGTCCTTCAAATTCTTCCCTATCTTCCTTAGTAAATTTCTTTAATGCACAGGGCCATCTTGTAATAATAACAGAGGGTTCATCTTCTATTGCCAAGGCCCAATTAAAGGCGTTTCTCATTGCCTCCAAATCATTAGGATTAACAGATATTACATTATTAATACCACATGCTCTAACCAAAGTTTCTATATCTAGAGATATAGTTGGATCTTTTTCAGCAGTATAGCCGGTCCCTGGATTATCTTGGTGGCCTGTCATTGCTGTAGCCCTATTGTCTAACACAACATTTATGGTGTTTCCCTTATTAAATACTGTACTTAAGAGTCCACTTATACCGGTGTGGAAGAAAGTGGAATCTCCCTGCATTGCAATAACCCTTCGCTTATTATCTTCTAACATATTGAAAACTGATTGGGCACCATGGGCAGCAGGATAGGCACTTCCCATATTAATAGTGAAGTCTATTCCATCATAGGGTTCAGCCATTCCTAAGGTATAACAACCGATATCTCCTACCACTACAGCATTTTTCTTTGCAATTATCTTTCTTAGTTCATAGAAAAATCCTCTATGGGGACAACCGGCACATAGGGTTGGAGGTCTTGGAACTACCATGGACTTATCATATTCAAGGGAAGGTTTGGTGCTTCCTTCTACAGACTTTCTAATAATATCTGGAGTTAATTCCCCATATGGTGGGAAGGTGTCTACTCCATGACAGTCAAATCCTAGCATTTTTACTCTTTCTTCGATGATTGGGTCATTTTCTTCTATAATATAGATTTTATCTACTTGGCTAGCAAATTCTTTAATCATTTCATCAGGTAGTGGATAAGTAAATCCTAGTTTTAAATAAGATGCACTTTCTCCAAATACCTCCTTGGCATAATTAAAGCACATTCCAGAGGAAATAACTCCAATTTTCTTGTCATTCCACTCTATAAAGTTAAGGGGAGTATTGTTAGAATATTCCTTAAGTTTTTCTATTCTTTCCTCTACCTTTACCCTTAATATCTTCGCAAATGCAGGAACTGTAATATATTTTTGTTTATTTTTCTTATATTCAATTATAGGAACTTCTTCCCTATCATAACAATCTACAATACTCTTTGAATGGCAGACTCTGGTAGTAGTTCTTAGTAATACTGGAGTATCAAATTCCTCACTTATTTCTAAGGCTATTTTCACCATATCTTTAGATTCTTGACTATCACTTGGTTCTAACATTGGAATCTTTGCAAAGGGTGCAAAATGCCTATTATCCTGTTCTGTCTGTGAAGAGTGCTGGCCAGGTTCGTCAGCTGTTACAATAACCAATCCTCCTGTCACACCAGTGTACGCAAAAGACATAAGTGGGTCACTGGCTACATTTAATCCCACATGTTTCATAGAAGCGATAGCCCTAGCTCCAGCTATGGAGGCTCCAATTGAGGATTCTAAAGCCACCTTTTCATTAGCAGCCCACTCTGCCTTTATCTCCTCATACTGGGTAATGTTTTCCAGGATCTCTGTGCTTGGTGTGCCCGGATATGCAGCTGCATATCTTACTCCCGCTTCATAAGCACCCCTAGCAATAGCTTCATTTCCTGTTAGTAATTTTTTCATATAAATTCCCCCTTTATATATTTTTACTAGATGCACTTGCAGAAATTGCTATAGATAAAAACTTTTCTTCCGATGTTGAGCCCCTAGAAGTTAATACTATAGGTACCTTAGCTCCTAATATAATCCCTGCCATTTTTGCCCCAGCAGAATACAACAGGGTTTTCCCCAAAATATTCCCTGATGCTATATTTGGTACTAATACCAAATCGGTATTTTCTATAACTGGGCTTTCAAAACCTTTAATAATAGCTGATTTCTTACTCATCATTAAATCATAAGATATAGGTCCATCAATAATACAATCTTTTATCTCATTATTTTCTGATGCTAATTTTAGTTCTACTGCGTCTACTGTTTCTTGCATTTTAGGATTTATAGTTTCCACTGCACAAAGCACAGAAACCTTTGGCCTTTTATAACCCATAGATTTAAGGGCATTTACAGAATTCTGTATTATTTGCTTTTTTTCTTCTAATGTAGGACTAATATTCATACCCCCATCTGTTACAAATAGTAATTTATGATAGTTTGGAATTTCAAATATAGCCATGTGGGACATGATATTATCTGTTCTTAAGCCCTTCTCCCTATCTACAACAGCCTTCAATAAATCCCCTGTTTGTATTTTCCCTTTCATAATAAAATCAGCTTTATTTTCATGGATTAATTCCACTGCTTTTTGGGCAGAAAGTATATCATCCTTTTGGTCTATAATATCATACTCATCCCTATTCTCCCCTAAGCTTAATAAGATATTTTCGATCTTTTCCAAGTCCCCTATTAAAATGGGCTCAATAATGTCAGACTTTCTAGCCTTAATTACAGCTTCTAAAGTATGGTCATCTGCTGCAGAGACAACTGCTATCCTGCTTTTAGTAGTGCTACTTTTCATATTGTCAATAAGATGGTCAAAGCTTTTTATCTCCATATAATTCCCCCTATATGTTAATATCTTACTATTTATTATATAGTAAAATAGTAACAATTCAAAATATATCAATTTTCTACAAAAAACACCTTTGCCCCTTTGGATAGGAAACCTAGTTTTTCTTCGAAGGTTGCTATGAAACCTTATTATCTTTCTTAATTCGGTAGGGGTTCCTTTACAACCCCTATTTTTTTATATAAAAGAAGGTCTTTCCTAATAAAAAGGGAGAAGTTGTAATTAGCTAATAATTAAAACTTCTCCCTATAAAACTATCTGAAATTACTCATCAAATGCTTCTGATACATCCCACTCTTCCCATACCCTACCTACTAGGTCTGGTCCTGGTTTTAGTGTTTTCTTCCCTGGTTTCCATCCAGAAGGTGTAACTTCTGTACCGCCAGATTCCCTTACTAATTGATAGGCTTTAACTTGTCTAATAGTTTCGGATACATTTCTACCCACTGTAGGTGTAAGTACTTCAAAGCCTTGAACAATGCCATCAGGGTCTATAATAAATCTACCCCTAGTCTCGGTTCCACTATCTTCATCATAGATTCCATACATCTTTCCAATACTACCATCCTGATCAGAAAGCATTGGGAAAGGAATATTTTTCCCTATCATTTTGGATAATTCATGTTCATTCCACATTTTGTGTACAAAAACTGAATCTGTGCTTACAGAAAGGACTTGTACATTTAAGTCTTCAAATTCTGGGTTTTTTTCAGCAACTGCTGAAACTTCAGTAGCTCAGACGAAGGTAAAGTCTCCTGGATAAAAACATAATACTACCCATTGGCCTTTAAATTCCTCTAGGCTTACATTTGCAAACTTTCCATCTACAAATGCTGGTGCTGTAAATAATGGTGCAGGTTTTCCAACCTTAATCATTCCCATCTCTTCCTCCTTTTGGATTACTTCCACATTTTTTTCTTCTGCAGCCTTTGCAGGTTTGTTAATTGCTGGTCGCTGGCATCCTGGCTTGAATTCTTCCACTAAACCACCTCCAATATTTTTTTATATTGCAAAGATTATAATGCAATATCTTGTAAACATATACCCAAAAGTAAATAAATTAATCTTTTTACACTATTTATCATAATCTATTGGAAAATATCTAAAACCTCTATGTTTGAATATTAAAAAACCCAATACTATATAGTACTGGATTTTTAATAGGCTTATTTAGTTAAATATTCATCTATGGCATTTGCAGCTGTTTTACCTGCTCCCATTGCTAGGATAACTGTAGCAGCTCCTGTTACCGCATCTCCCCCTGCATAAACTCCCGGTATACTAGTGGCCCCGGTTGCTTCATCTACAATAATACCTCCCCAACTATGGGTTTCTAGTCCTTCAGTTGTTGCCTTTATTAGAGGGTTTGGTGACTGGCCTATAGCTATCACCACAGTTTCTACTTCTATTTCTTTTTCCGATCCCTCTATAGGTATTGGTCTTCTTCTACCAGAAGCATCTGGTTCCCCTAATTCCATATCTATACATTCTATCGCCCTTACCCAACCATCTTCTGTCCCTAAAATTCTGGTTGGATTTGAAAGTAGCTTGAAGATTATTCCTTCTTCTTTTGCATGATGAACTTCTTCTACTCTAGCAGGCATTTCTTCTTCTGAACGTCTATATACAATGTATACATCCTCTGCACCTAATCTTTTTGCACTTCGTGCCGCATCCATGGCTACATTTCCTCCACCGAATACCGCCACCTTTTTTCCAACATAGACAGGGGTATCGGATTCTGGAAATTTATAAGCTTTCATTAGATTAATTCTAGTTAAGAATTCATTTGCTGTATATACCCCATTATAATTTTCTCCAGGTATACCCATAAAACTTGGTAAGCCAGCCCCAGTTCCAATAAAAACTGCTTCATATCCCTTATCTTTTAATTCATTAATGGAGAATACTCTACCTATTACCATGTTGGTATCTATTTCTACGCCCATTTCCTTTAGACTATCTATTTCCTTTTGTACAATGGCCTTAGGTAATCTAAACTCTGGAATACCATACATTAAAACGCCACCGGCCACATGGAAAGCCTCAAATATAGTAACTTTATAACCTAATTTAGCTAAATCACCTGCACAGCTTAATCCAGCAGGTCCAGAGCCAATTATAGCTACCTTTTTATTATTAGATTTAATATTTAGCTTTTTATCTTCAATATTTTTCATATGCCAATCAGCAACAAATCTTTCCAATCTACCTATGGCAACTGGTTCACCTTTTATTCCTCTTACACAAAGTTCTTCACATTGGGTTTCTTGAGGACATACTCTCCCACATACTGCAGGTAGAGAATTTGTTTCTTTAATTTTTTGATAAGCCCCTTCAAAATCTCCCTCTGCAACTAATTTTATAAATTCTGGTATTTTAACATGAACTGGACAACCCTTTACACAAGGCTTATGCTTACATTGGAGACACCTTTCAGCTTCTTCCATAGCCTGTTCTTCTGTATAACCTAGCACTACTTCCTTAAAATCTTTATTTCTTTCCTCTGGATCTCTTGTATTAATTTCAACTTTCTTTAGCGACATATTTGCCATTTTAATTCCCTCCAAGACCAATTCTACATTTATGCTCTTTTTCTTTATACATTCCTTGCCTTCTCATGGCTTCATCAAAGTCAATTAAATGGCCATCAAAATCTGGACCATCTACACAGGCAAATTTAACCTCGCCACCTACGGTTACCCTACAACCACCACACATACCAGTTCCATCAATCATTATGGGATTCATGCTAACTATAGTTTTAATTCCATATTCACGTGTTAAATCACTAACTACTTTCATCATAATTAATGGCCCAATGGCAACAACTAAGTCATAGTCATTTCCTTCATCAATCAATTGTTTTAAAATGTCAGTTACAAAACCTTTTTTTCCATATGAACCATCATCTGTAGTTACAAAGCTTTTACTACTTACCGCCTTCATTTCCTCTTCTAAAATTACAATATCTTTATTTCTAAATCCTATAATGGTATGGACTTCTCCTCCTAGGCTGTGGATCTTCTTAGCCTGGGGATAAGCTATTGCTGCTCCTAGTCCCCCGCCAATTACTGCTACCTTTTTATATCCTTCTAAATTAGTTGGAACTCCTAAAGGACCTACAAAATCTAAAATATTGTCTCCTTCTTCTAAATTACCCAACAACATTGTTGTCTTTCCGACTTCTTGAAAGGTAATGGTTACAGTTCCTTCTTCTCGGTCATAGTCAGCAATTGTTAAGGGAATCCTTTCTCCATCTTCCCGTACCCTAAGAATAATAAATTGTCCCGGCTCTGCCTTTTTAGCAATTTTAGGAGCAAGTATATCCATAGATTTTACACTTGAATTTAAAATTCTTTTTCTAATTATTTTATACATCTATTTCCTCCCTGATTTATTATTTACAAATAATATTATTTACTATTAGTATACAACTCTTTTAAAGGTATTTATAGAGTTGTCCAATAAAAACCAATTATTGACTATTATTTAACAAATTATATAGATTGAATGATAATAATTATACCATAATAAGTAAGATTTGTATATATATTTTTTATAATTATGCTTTTTTCATATATAATTAAAAAATAATTGTTAAGTATTTATCACGTACTATTATTACAAAATAATATCCTTAATAAATAATGTAATATATGGTATTTGTAAATATGATGTTTACATAATGTTACACTTTGTATATAATAGGCTTTGTTATTAGATAGACCAATATCTATAAAAGGGACTATATGAAGGGATACCCCTACAGATAGAGGTTTATTATTTTAGCCTGACATTAGAAAGGGGACATATAAAATGCAAAAGAAAATGATAATTTCCATACTATTAATTTTACTATTATTAACAGCTATATCTACAGAAGTATTTGCCAGTGAATATAAATTATTAAAGTTCGGTAGTAGAGGTAATGATGTTATAAAGCTTCAAAGAGAATTGCAAAATAGAGGTTATTATAACTACAATATAGATGGTATATATGGTAAGATCACAGAAAGGGCAGTTATAAATTATCAAATAGATAATAAACTTCGAATTGATGGTTTAGCAGGTAAAGAAACCCAATCTAAATTATATGGTAGCTCTTCACCTTCCAGGGGAAATGGTTCTACTACAGCATATAATGCTGATGATATTTATTGGTTAGCAAGAATCATTCATGCTGAAGCTGGCGCAGAACCTTATCAAGGTAAGGTAGCCGTAGGAAATGTTGTTTTAAATAGGGTTAAATCTAAAGATTTTCCTAATACAATTTATAATGTAATATTTGAATACTATAAAAACATTCCTCAATTTTCCCCTGTTGCAGATGGAACTATTTATAACACACCTTCTGCTGAAAGCATTAGGGCTGCAAAAGATGCGGCAAGTGGTGTACGCCCTGTTGGTAATTCCACATATTTCTTTAATCCATCTAAGGCGGCAGGCACTTGGATAGTACAGAATAAAACTTATGTAGTTAGAATTGGCAATCATGTATTTTATCAATAATTAAAAGTAGCTAACATGAAAAATGTTAGCTGCTTTTAATATTTTTCCATAAAGGTTTAAATATTGATTAATAAAAATCTAAATAGGAGTATTTTATACCATCTTTTTCCCATCCTAGTATAGTATCCATATTCACATTCTTTGCTGCAGTAAAAATCCTTTTATCCGCACCCTTGATTTTTTTATTTAGTTGGACAATTAATTCTTTTATTTCCCTTCTTTTACTTCCTATTTTTTTTGCAGCCACTATACAGGCACAATCTAAAGGTTGGATACCACTATTTTTAATAAATCTTTCAATATGCTTTTCCTCAATATTATATAGGGGCCTTATTAGTTCCATCCCTTTAAAATTTGTGGATTTAAGTTTTGGCAGCATTGTTTTGAAATTACCTGTATATAGAATATTTAATAATGTGGTCTCTATTACATCATTAAAATGGTGGCCTAAGGCCAGCTTATTGCATCCTAATTCCTGAGCTTTTGTATATAAGGCACCCCGTCTCATTTTTGCACACATAAAACAGGGATAACCACTAGCTAATGCATCTACTATGGTAAAAATCCCTGAATCAAAAATTTTTATGGGAATATTTAGATATTTACAATTATCTATTAATAATTTCTTTATATCTGGATGATAGCCAGGATCTGCCACTATAAATTCCAATTCAAAATTGACCTTATTGCTATGGGCCTTTAATTCTTGAAATAATTTTGCCATTAATAGGCTATCCTTTCCTCCAGAAATTCCAACAGCTATTCTATCCCCCTCTTGGACTAAATCATATTCCTTTAATCCTTTAGTAAATTTTGACCATATATCCTTTCTATATTTTTTTATTATATTTCTTTCAATTTCCTTAAGGGGCTTTCTTTTATTTAATATATTAATAGGCTTACAACCTTCACCAGCTATTATTGCCATTTTTTCACCTCTTTTATTATTTTAACCAGTATCTTTTCAGTGGAAGATTTTCCTTTTTTTTACGAAAATTTTTCATAGAATAATATGTCGAAATATATTACAATAATAACAAGAAAAGGGGTGCATCAATGTTATTATCCAAAAAATATTTAAATATAAAGCTGCTTTTTTATATTATTGTATCATTGTTTTATATGGAAATTATTTTAAATCTTTCTATATTTAGAAGTTTTTCTTTTATTAATATTTTTTTAATATTTATATTTTCTACTATAATGGGACTGGTTTTTGCCTTTTTCTCAAGTTTAGCTAATCCAAAGATTAATAAGGCTATATATATTATTTTATTAGTATTAACAGGTTTTATTTTTTCTTCCCAAATTGTTTATAATAGTATCTTTAAGGTGTTTTATACCATGTATTCTGCAAAAAATGCCTACCAAGTTGCTGAATTTTGGAGAGAAATCATAATAGGTATTTCAAATAATATTTTCTGGGTTATTCTTATGTTTATTCCTAGTATAATTCTTTTGCTTTTTAGTATTTTTTGTAAAAAATCTATTAGCTTTAATAGAATTACTAATAAAGAAAGGCTTTTTCTTCTTATATTTATTATTATTTTTCACATTCTTGGTATTGGCCTAATTAATTTGGGAAATAAAAATCCAAATTCTCTATATGATTTATATTATAATACTAATTACCCTGATCTTTCCATTAAAAAATTAGGTCTTATTACTACCATGAGATTAGATGTACAGCGTCTTGCCTTTGGCTGGTCTCCTTCATTAGGAACCATTCCTGAGTATACAAAGGACCCTTCCCTTCCTACTTATAGGGAAGATGAGGAAGAAGAAGTCATTGAATATAATGTGATGGAAATTGATTTTGAAAATCTAATCTCTAAGGAAGAAAATCAGGAATTATTAGAAATGCATAAGTATTTTAATAATGTGGAACCTACCCCCAAAAATGATTATACGGAAAAATATAAAGGATATAATCTGATTCTAATTACTGCAGAAGGGTTCTCCCCTTATGCAGTCCATAAAGAAGCCACCCCTACCCTATATAAAATGGTGGAGGAGGGTTATAATTTTACAAATTTTTATACTCCTATTTGGGGGGTAAGTACTTCCGATGGTGAGTATGTGGCAAATACAGGTTTAATTCCTAAAAGTGGTGTATGGAGTTTTTTTGAATCTGGTAGCAATTATATGCCATTTGCCATGGGAAATCAATTGAATAAGCTAGGTTATAAATCTAAGGCATATCACAATCATAACTATTCCTATTATAAAAGGCATATTTCCCATCCGAATATGGGTTATGAATATAAAGGAGTAGGAAATGGCTTAAAAGTTAAAAAAATATGGCCTGCCTCTGATTTAGAAATGTTGGAAAAAACTATACCAGAATATATTGATGACCAACCATTCCATAGTTATTATATGACCATAAGTGGCCATCTTCAATATAGTTTTACAGGTAATAATATGGCTAGAAAAAATAAGGATATAGTTAAGGACCTTCCCTATACTGATGCTGGGAAGGCATATATAGCATGTCAGGTTGAATTTGATAGGGCTATGGAACATTTATTAGAAAAACTTGAAGAAAGGGGTATAGCAGATAAGACCTTAATAGCCATAAGTTCTGACCACTATCCCTATGGCTTAGAAAAAGAGGAAATAGACGATTTAGCCGGCCATGAGGTGGAAGAAAATTTTGAATTATATAAAAGTACATTTATTTTATATACCCAGAATATGGATAGTGAAAGGGTGGATAAACCCTGTTCCAGCTTAGATATTATACCTACCCTATCTAATTTACTAGGACTAGAATATGACTCTAGATTGTTAATGGGTAGAGATATCTTTTCGGATTCAGAACCTTTGGTTATATTTTCCAATCGGAGTTTTATAACTGATAAGGGTAAATACAATTCTCAAACAGGAGAATTTATTCCTCATGATAATGTAAAACAAATGGATGATAGTTATATAAGAAAAATTTCTAATTTGATAAATACAAAGTTTTATTTCTCTGCTAAAATTCTTGATAATGACTACTATAATATAGTATTTAATTAGAAAATTTAAGGCTAAAATGGATAGACCATCTTAGCCTTTTGTTATGAATTGTAATATAGATTTCCCGATGAATATTGGGGATCGCTGGTAATATCAATACCAAGCTTTCTATATATCTGTTCATCATTTCTTCTTAATATAGTAGTAGAATGGGCTTGACAACCTTGAAGTTCCACTAATTTATTTAATGCCACCTGGGCTGTTGGATTTGTTGCTGCACAAATACTAAGGGCTATTAAGATTTCTTCACAATCCAAAGCTGGATGATTACTCCCTAAGGTTTTATATTTTAAGTCTCTTATTGGTTCGAGAATAACAGGTGAAATAAGATGAATATCATCAGAAATGTTTGCTAAATACTTTATAGAATTTAAAATCGCTGCTGCTGAAGCATCCATTACATCAGAAGCTTTACCAGTTTGTACTGAACCATCTTTAAGCTCAATTGCAACTGCAGAAAAAATTTCATTTTTATTAGAAGAGCCTTCCTTTAATCTTGCCGCCCTCTCTCTAGCAGGAATAACTATTTTTCTATCCTCTTGCTTTAACTCTAATTCTTCCATTATAATCATCATTCTTTCTAATGTTTCCTGGTCTACATAACCCTTCTTATAATCACACTCTGTCTTAAAATATCTTCTTATTATTTCCTGTCTAGATGCCTCTACTATAACTTCATCATTTATAATACCAAAGGACACCCTATTTACTCCCATATCTGTAGGAGATTTAAATATGGATTCCTTTCCTGTTATCTTTTCAATGATTCTTTTTAATAGGGGAAAAGATTCCATATCCCTATTATAATTTACCGTTATTTCACCATAAGCCTCCATATGGAAATAATCTATAACATTAACATCCTTTATATCTACTGTTGCTGCTTCATAGGCAATGTTTAATGGGTGTTTTAAAGGTATATTCCATACAGGAAAGGTTTCAAACTTTGAATAACCAGCTACCCGACCATTTTTATATTCATGATAGAGTTGGCTCAAACAAGTTGCTAATTTACCACTAGCCGGGCCAGGAGCAGTAACTACTACAATTGGCTTAGTGGTCTCTATATAGGAGTTTTTCCCATAGCCCTCATCGCTAACTATGGTGTCAATATCTGTGGGATAACCCTTGGTAGTCCTATGCTTATACACTTTAATGCCTCGCCGCTCCAGCTTATTTATAAATATATCTACTGTAGGTTGACTATCATATCTTGTTATTACCACGCTATTAACATCTAAGTCATAGGATCTTAAATCATCAATCATCCTTAAGGTATCCATATCATATGTAATGCCAAAGTCTCCCCTAATTTTATTTCGTTCAATATCTCCTGCATATAAGCAGATAATTACCTCTAGCTTATCCTTTATCTTTTGTAATACTTTTATTTTGGCATTTTCATCAAATCCAGGCAATACCCTTTTTGCATGCAAATCAAATAATAACTTCCCTCCGAATTCTAGGTAAAGCTTATCATAATTGTTTACCCTTTCTAAAATATATTTTGATTGTTCTTCTAGATATTTTTTATGATCAAACCCAACTTCCATTTAAATACTCCTCTTCAGATTTCTTATTTTTATATGTTTTCAATTTGCCAATCAATTGGCTCTTTACCAATAGATTTAATAAAATTATTAGTTTTAGAAAATGGAGAACTTCCAAAAAATCCCCGATAAGCAGATAATGGACTGGGATGGGCAGACTTTATTATAAGATGCCTACTATTGGTTATTAATGCTTGTTTTGATTGGGCATTTTTTCCCCATAATATAAAAACAATGGGGTCTTCCCTTTGATTTAATAATTCCATAATCTTATCAGTAAAATATTCCCACCCTATATTTCTATGGGAGTTAGCCTGTCCTGCCCTAACTGTCAATACTGCATTTAGTAATAGTACTCCTTGATTCGCCCATTTTTTTAAAAACCCATTATTTGGAATAAAACAACCTAAATCTCTATGGAGTTCATTATATATATTTAAAAGAGATGGAGGTATTGAAACCCCTGGTTTAACAGAAAAACTTAGTCCATGGGCCTGATTAGGTCCATGATAAGGATCCTGTCCTAATATAACCACTTTAACTTCATTATAGGGTGTATAGTGGAGGGCATTGAAAATATCGTACATATTTGGATATATAATTTTAGTACGATACTCTCTCTTTAAAAACTCTCTAATCTTTAAATAATAATCGCTTTTAAATTCGTCTTGTAGTAGATTATGCCAATCATTTTTAAGTATTTTCATAAAATCACCCTAAAATAATTATAACATAAGATTATACGGAAATATCTAAATTATTTTTTCCCCCTTATAGATTTCTCCTCCACCATCTGGTAATACCTTATATCTTTCAGCCCATAGTGATTTATACTTTATGGCCTGGGCATGAATACTATCTATCTTTTCTGGTAAAGCTTTTATAATCTTTGCTGGTACCCCTGCTACTAATGAATAGGGTGGAATAATTTCCCCTTCCCTAACAACTGCACCTGCTGCTATAATACTACCCCTTCCAACCTTTACATCATTTAGCACTATTGCCCCCATTCCTATTAGACAATGGTCCTCTATAGTACAACCATGGAGTATTGCCCCATGTCCCACTGTAACATAATCCCCTACAATTGTTGGACAATCATCGGCCACATGGACAACACTATTATCCTGAATATTTGTATACCGACCTATTTCTATTCTATTAACATCTCCCCTTACTACGGTGTTATGCCAGATACTAGAATACTCATTTAATCTTACTTTGCCAATTACTTTACCTCCTTCAGCTATAAATGTTTTTGCATCTATATCAGGTAATATCCCCTCAAAACTTTTAATCAATTAAATCCCCCCTAATTAAAATTTAAATGTTTTTATACTTCCTGTCCAGACTAATAAAGCTAAATATCTTTCATAATTCATCTTGATAGAAATTATCAAATAAATTATATACTAGTTGATTTAATATCTCAATTGTAAAGAAACCAAGTCCTAAATATAAGAGGATGTTT
>MTKW01001396.1_pt1 | contig 24241 bp, 26 predicted proteins | sample 1042761 | NCBI WGS metagenome assembly MTKW01 (sample SAMN06205366, study PRJNA360243) | anaerobic digester metagenome | biome: Wastewater treatment plant; feature: Anaerobic digester sludge; material: sludge; isolation source: anaerobic digester fed with sludge from wastewater treatment plant ...
TTGCTTCGCATCGCTTCGCGAGAAAGGAGCTGATGAGTGGCGCATACCTCAGGAAGACATTGAAGAGCCCGAGCGCGTGTCTAGGGAAGGGGAGGAGAGGTTAGCTATGTCCAAGACGTGTCGAATCTTGCCGGAGAACCAAATAATAGACAGAAATTGTTCGGAACGATGCAGGACAATCCCTCATGATAGCCAAATATTAGTAGTACTATGTCATAGCTGAAGCAAGCTAGTCATGGGAACATTCTCTAAACAGGAGGGGTTGTATTAATGATCAGAAAGAACGTGGCTCTGCTAATTACTGTCTTATTGGTTCTGACTGTGCCTATCTTTACTGCATATGCACAAGGGGAAAGCAATGCGGCTGCCGGTACCACGATTCTCTTGGTACGGCACGGCGAAACAGATTGGAATGCTCTGGGTTATTTACAAGGGTGGGCAGACACTACTTTGAATGCTTCGGGACTTAGTGAAGTAGAAGAATTAGGTGCTTCCTGGGCAGACAAGGTCGGGATGAACGTAGATGTAATCTATTCGAGTACATTGAACCGCACAAGGCAAAGCGCAGAGATTATAGCCAAGCATCTTTCTATCAATCCTTTCGAAATAAGGCTTGAGCCTGATCTTAGGGAATTCAGCATTGGTATCCTCACCGGTGTACCTAGCTCTCAACTGAAAGCCAATCCCGAGTTTCTGGATATCTATAAGAATTGGTCCTCAAATACTGACTATGCGCAACCTTCAGGCCCATCTGCTATGCTTACTGACTATACTAAGCACTACCTGGAAGGCAAGGAGTTCCCAGGTGAGTCCCTAAATACAAGCCGAGATCGAGTATGGAACGCTCTTGAAAAAATCGTGTCTGAGAACAAAGGAAAGACAATTCTAGTCTCTACGCACGGAGGAGTCATCGGGATGGCTCTCTGCGTAGTTACGGATACCCCCATTGCGAAGTATAACAAACTAGTTCCTGCGAACGCTTCTGTTACACAACTACGATTTGAAGATAATGGCAGTGTAACATGGGTTGACGCTCCGAAAGAATAGCGCAACAATATCCTTGATAACAGCGTTGTCGTCTCTTTCGAGGATGTGCCAGGCTTTCAAATATATCAGGCCTTTGTGGCTTTTTTGTTTGAGGGTCTGCACTACGACATTGCATATCTTTGATGAATCTTTGCTATTCAGAGAAGGTTAGGGATTCCATCTGATACCGCATATCAGCAGCAGGAGTAAGGAAAGGGGGGAGTAAGGGAACAGGTTCCTACTGTAATGACGTGTTACAAACGGAAACAGAATCCAAGAACGAGGAGGTTGGAGACTCTTGCCAGAACAAAAGACTGAGGCTGAATTGATCAAATTCGAAGGCAGAATACCGATCTTTGTTCGTCTTCTCTTGACTGTCTTAGTAATTGTCATCATTACCGAACTTATTGGGACAAAAACGATTAACGTCGGTATCGCAAATATCGTCTTGCTTCCTATGCTTTATGCAGTGGTCATCGGAGTGCTTATAACCCCTGATGTCCTGGGAAAGAGCATAACAGCCCTGCAGAACATAATCAACAGTGAAGAAATAGCCCTGGCCGGCCCCCTGGTCACACTGGCTCTCTTGCCGCTTGGCGTCAAGTACGGGCTTTTGGTCGGTCCTGCTATCGGAAAAGTAGTGCAAGCCGGACCTGCGTTTATCCTACAGGAGTTCGGAAACTTGGGAACCATATTGATTGGTCTTCCCGTTGCCCTTATGCTGGGCCTCCGAAGGGAAGCAATCGGAGCTACAGTGAGCATTTGCCGTGAGCCGACTCTGGGTATTATTGCAGAACGCTATGGTATCAACTCTCCTGAGGGGACAGGCGTCTTAGCAACATACCTGGTAGGAACCGTTCTTGGCACCATATTTTACGCACTACTGGGTTCGATAGCCACCCTCACTAAGCTTCATCCCTATGCTTTGGCTATGGCTTGTGGTATGGGGAGTGCGAGCATGATGACTGCTTCCGCCGGTGCTCTTGCTGCTACAGTTCCGGAGATGGCAGATACTATTTTGGCTTACGCTGCAACCAGCAATATGCTAACCGGGATAGACGGCGTGTATGCTGAAGTATTCCTTGCGTTGCCCTTCGTGAACTGGTTATACAAGAAAATCGGCCCGAAGGAAGGAGGCAAAAAGTAATGGGTTTAGATACACAAAAGACTTTCAACCAGCTAATCATAATGCTATTGGTTGGCGTAATGATCTTAATCGGACAGCGAGTGGGATATGGTATCCCTGTCATGAACGCCATACCGGGTATGCTCATAATAGTCGCTATCTGCATGGCTTCTTTGATTATTAGGGACCTCCTTCCCAATGTCAAGTTCCCTGCCTTTGCATGGGCCTCACTCATAGGGCTGATTCTGTGTATGCCTTTCATGCCTACGGCTGAAACGGTACTTCGGTTTACCAAAGAGGTTAACTTCCTAGGTACAACCACACCCATCCTAGCTATTGCAGGCATATCAGTGGGCAACAGAATTGATGAATTCAAGAAGCTTAGTTGGAGGATAGTCATTATTTCTTTCGTGGTTTTTGCAGGAACTTTCTTCGGATCAGCAATCATCGCGCATATTATCCTCAAAATCCAAGGCATCATCTAGGTACTGTAATTGCAGTGGGCAACTCCAAACGGAGTTGCCCACAATCTTATTTCCTGAGGGAGAAAGGAGGATTCCATGGCTAATAGAGAAGAATTAAGGAGAAGAGTGGCAGCTTGCATAGATAACCATAAAGAGCACCTTGTAGCAGTCGGAGAGGGAATATTCGCTAACCCGGAACTTGGCTATAAGGAACGGGAAACCGGGCAACTAATAGCCGAAGAACTGGAAGCCATGGGTCTGCAAGTAGAGAAGAATCTAGCATTAACAGGTTGTAAGGCTACGGCACGGGGCCGAGAAGGTGGCCCGACAGTCGGGGTAATGGGAGAGCTTGATGCTGTCCTTTGCCGGGATCATCCCAAAGCTCACCGGGAAACAGGTGCAGCTCATGCCTGCGGCCATCATATACAGCTAGGGGTGATGCTGGGCGTTGCCTCCGGTCTTGTGGGATCCGGAGTCATGAAGGAGTTGACAGGCGGTGTTTCTTTCCTTGCAGTGCCTGCCGAGGAATATGTGGAATTGGGTTTTAGATCTCAACTGCGGGCAAGGGGAGAGATTNNGGCGCTGCTCCTGAAAAAGGAATAAACGCGTTGAATGCTGCCATGTTAGGCCTTTCCGGGATTCATGCCCAGAGAGAAACCTTTCCGGACGAAGAACGAATCAGGGTGCACCCTATTATCACAAAAGGCGGAGACCTGGTGAACATTGTGCCCGAAGATGTGCAGCTGGAGGCCTATGTTCGAGGGCTTAGCATCGATGGGATCCGCGATGCCAACTCCAAAGTGAATCGGGCTTTACAAGCAGGGGCTATGGCAGTCGGAGCGCAGGTAAAGATAACGGAAATCCCAGGTTATATGCCTGTGGTGAATACGCCTGATTTAAGTGTGCTGTTCAAGGAAAATCTATTGCCTTTCTTACAGGATAGTGAGATAGTTGAAGGAGGCGAATTTGCCGGATCTACGGATTTCGGTGACATATCCCAGATCATGCCTACTTTGCTTGCGGTTTTTGGAGGAGTCTCCGGAGCCCTGCATACCAAGGACTTTCACTTGGAAGATCCTGAACTAGCCTATATCATACCGGCAAAAGCCATTGCCTTCACAATTATCGACCTCTTGCTGGACGGAGCGAGCAAGGCTCAACAGATCACAAGAGATTTTCAGCCGAAAATGAGCAAAGAGGAGTACTTCAAGTTCCAAGACGAAATGTCACAAGAAATCCAATGGCAGTATGAATAAGCCAGGCCATGGGAGCCTAACATAATTTTACAATATTGGAGGATATGATCATGAGAGCAGTGCTGAAGAGCGAACCGGCAGCCGGAGCGACGCTTATGGAGGTGCCCGTCCCGGTGCCCGGTCCAGGCGAGGTGCTCATCAAGGTCAAGGCTACAGCTATCTGCGGTACTGACCACCACATTTATATATGGAATGAATGGTCGCAGAATCGTATTAAGCCTCCACAGATAATGGGACATGAGTTAGCCGGGGAAATTGTTGAAGTGGGCCCCGGTGTCAAAAACGCTAAAGTTGGAGACTACGTGTCCGCTGAGTCTCACATCATATGCGGGCACTGCATCCAGTGTATGCTCGGAGAGAAACACGTATGTCAAAACACCAGCATACTCGGGGTAGATAGAGACGGGTGTTTCGCGGAATACGTAGCTATTCCTGAAGCTAACTTGTGGTACAATGACCCTGCAATTCCCCTGGAGATAGCTCCGATCCAGGAACCCCTGGGCAATGCCATTAATACGGTATTGTCAGGTGAGACCCGGGGCAAGACCATGGCTGTGTTTGGGTGCGGTCCTATAGGACTCATGGCCATAGGTGTTGGTAAAGCCTGCGGTGTATCCCGGGTTGTGGCAGTGGACATTAACGACTACAAGTTAGGTATTGCCAAGAAGATGAAGGCGGATCTTACTATCAACAGCAGAAACCTGTCACCGGTGGAAGCGGTTATGGACTATACACACGGAAAAGGGGTGGACATAGTCCTGGAAATGTCAGGGGCATCCGTTGTCTTTGACCAGATTTTCAAGGTCGTAAGGCCCGGGGGCAGGGTTTCTTTACTGGGTTTGCCTGCCAAGGCATTACCGGTGGATTTCTCTAATGATATTGTTATGAGAGGCGTAACTATACACGGAATAACGGGCAGAAGGCTTTGGCAAGACTGGATCGTCGGGCGCGAACTCTTAGCTTCAGGGTTACTCGACCTATCTCCTGTTGTTACACATAGGTTTGACCTAGGGGATTATGCTAAGGGTATGGATCTTATGACACAAGGCGACTGCGGTAAGATCGTCCTTTATCCTGGAGGGATTGAATAATGGATAAACTGGAGTTTCTCCGTCGTGAACTGGAATCTCTGCATAAAGAGAGTCTATTCAATGAGATACGGACCATAGAGGGACCCCAAGGGGCTTGGATTGTTGTGAACGGCAAGCGAGTGCTGAACCTATGCTCCAACAACTACCTTGGCTTTGCCGACCATGCAGAACTGAAGGAAGCATCCAAGAGGGCTGTTGACGAATATGGTGTAGGCCCCGGGGCTGTAAGGACAATCGCGGGCACTCAAACGATCCATCTGGAACTCGAAAGGAAGCTGGCTGCGTTCAAGCATGCTGAAGCCTGTATAGCGCTTCAGGGAGGCTTTGTCGCGAACCTTACTGTGATACCCGCTGTCACGGGAGACGGCGACATTATCTTCTCCGATGCGCTAAACCATGCCAGCATAATTGACGGTTGCAGGCTTTCCAAAGCCCGTGTCGTGAGGTACGCTCACAATGACGTAGATGACCTCAGAAGGAAAATCACGGAGAACAAAGACTCCGCCCGCAGAATGCTGGTGGTTACAGACGGCGTATTCAGCATGGACGGAGATATTGCCCCTTTGCCTGAAATCGTGGATGTGGCTGATGAATACGGCGCTATTGTCATGGTGGATGATGCTCATGGTGAAGGGGTCCTGGGAGACAGCGGAAGAGGGATTGTCAACTACTTCAAGCTTGAGGGCAGGGTCGAAATTGAGGTAGGCACGTTGTCGAAGGCCTTTGGAGTCATGGGCGGGTATATAACCGGCCCTGAGACGCTAATCGATTACCTCAAGCAAAAGGGACGTCCATTCCTCTTTAGCACAGGACTCACACCGGCAGACACTGCTGCTGCAATTGCGGCAGTGGATGTACTCACAAAGAGCGATGAACTTGTCAGGAAGCTATGGGATAATGCTGCATACTTCCAGAGAAGGTTGAAAGACCAGGGGTTCGATATCGGTCATACTGAGACGCCGATAACCCCTGTGATGCTGGGTGAAGAGAAGACAGCATCGACATTCTCAAGGAAACTGTTTGACAAGGGTATCTTTGCCCAATCCATAAGCTATCCTACTGTAGCAAGAGGTAAGGCCAGGATAAGGTGTATGTTATCCGCTGCGCACGAAAAGGAAGACCTGGATTTTGCAGTAGATGCATTTACGTCAGTTGCGCGGGAACTGGGTATCTGACAATTGAATGTTGCATCTATGTAGAGGGGCTTTCCTTAGAGACGAGAGCCCCTCTACTATCACTTACTCTGATAACAGGAAGAGACATTTTCTTTCAGGTCCAAACTGAGTCTCGCCCCAGCTTAGCGCGATTATGGCCGGGATGTCCGCAAGATACATATGTGCACCCAATAGATGCGAGTTAGGACCGTAGCTATAGACGACTACAGGAGATCCGGTATGTTCATTGCAAGCCCACGCAATCTCCGCTTCATTCGAATCTGTGCTTCCTCCGACTATGGCAAGGCCCCCGGTTTCGTGGTCAGCCACTACCACAACGAGAGTGTTTCCATCCGCCTTCGCAAACTCAAAAGCTTCAGCTACTGCGCCTTCGAAATCCAGGAGCTCTTCGACGACTCTGACCTCGTCGTTCATGTGCGCTGAAAAGTCAATCTGTGAACCTTCCACCATTAGGAAGAAGCCTCGAGGATTAGTCGAGAGCCTCCGGATAGCCTCATTTGTCAGATCTTGAAGGGTGTATTCACGATTCACCGCAGGCGGCAGATGGCTGTTGGCAAGAAGACCACAGATTCCGGCTGATCCGTCAGTCGTTAAGGCATCAAACGAGTCAGTGACTGCCCATCCAAGTTTCTCAAACTTAGAGAGCAAATTGAGGTCGTCTGTCCTTTTCCCTGTGCCGGAATCGGGAAGGAAGTGCCGTCTTCCGCCACCGATCAAAACGTCCACTTCATTGGCAAGCATCCAAAGCGCGATCTCATCCTCGTCCTCTCGCGCAGCACAGTGTCCACCGAATGCAGCAGGGGTGGCGTGAGTGATGCGAGACGTTGCGATAAGGCCTGCTGACTTTCCTTGCTCCTTAGCAAGCTCCAAGATAGTCTTAGCCACGGTGCCGTCGGGGGTAACGCTGAGCATGCCATTATTTGTCCAGTATCCAGTGGCGAGCTGAGTCGCAGCTGCAGCAGAGTCTGTGACAAGCGCGTCAGCGCTGTGGGTGTCTGCGATTCCTACTTACCACATCTTCTCGCTGGGGAGCCTGGAATAGGCGCTGCTCCTCACTATCCGCGCCAATGTCCTGTGGGTAAGACCTACGCCGTCTGGGATTAGCATGATTACATTGACTGTTGGTTCAATTTGCCCCCGTAGGTATATGGGGGGATATTCTTCAGCAACTCCGTTATGTGCCATTGCGCTGCCTCTGTTTGCGCATATGCCGGCTGGTATCAAGAGAACAAGCAATACAACGAGAATGTGCAGTTTTCCGGAGCGTTCCATCTTCCGTAGGCACCTCCTGAATCGGTGTGGCGTTTCGGGATTCATCTTCGACGGAGACCGGTGGAACACCTTTTCTTGATGGGGGTCTCACGTCAACGGATCCTGTTTTGCCAAAATAGAGTGAGTAATACTTTGTGAGTAAAAGAGGGATTTCCGGTCTTGCGGAGAAATCATTTCAAGAGCCGTTGTCTGACATCAGAATGACTGCCATTCTTTAAGGAGAGAGATAGGGGTCCCGCTGACGTCCTGAAGAATAAGGGGAGAAGGTATTTGAGGGAAAACAGCCTAATCATAGACTTTTTGAATGTCGGATTCGGGGAGAGTATCTTTGTCAGAACAACGGGTGTCAAACCCCTGAATATTTTGGTGGATGGTGGTGACAACCGGCATGAAATGTTTGCCGGCATTCCGAATCGAATAAAGCTCTCTGAGTATCTCCGTAGAGAGGCGATTAAGGATATTGACTTGATGATTTTGACGCATTTTCATCGGGATCACATAGCAGGAATTCATGAAGCAATCCACGGCCTCACAGTACGGGAGGCATGGGTCAATTATCTGATACCTTGCGAATNNCTCACTCCGGGCAAAAGAGTGCTTGCTAAACTAAGCCGGGACATGGAGATGATCTACGATACTACAGATCCTGATGTAAGAGCAGAGAAGTTGCGAGAAGTTGACAAGTCCCTGAACCAGACTTGCATAGTGGTAAAGATTGATTATCCGAATACCGGGGTTCTGCTCGCAAGTGACGTACCACTTTCTTTTTGGGAGCGATTCATTAGCACTGAGACCCTGAAGGCAGTTATCTTGAAAGCGCCACATCACGGAGATATAGACTGTATCAACAGGGAATTTATAGAGACTGTAGGCGCGAAGTACCTGGTAATCAGTGTCGATAACGAGGGAATTTATGACCTCCCGAGTCCGGAAATTGAAGAGCTGGCTGAATCAATGGGGCTGAAAGTCGTTTTTACCGAAGGCTCTATCGATAATTGCTGTGAGCATGACAAACAGGATTCGGGGGCAAGTATTGTCCGGTTTACAATCACTCGTCAACAAATAACCTGTAAGCATTTCTCAACACACAAAGCATAAACGGCGCGACTCTATAAGAATCCCGTCGCAGGGAGATCGTATTCTACTGATCAACTTGAAGGAGTGTATCAGACATGTCACTAAAGGGAAACGTTCTCATCGGGCAGTCGGGAGGACCGACCTCTGTAATCAACAGCAGTCTCCACAGTATCATCACTGAAGCAAAGAAGTACGGGTTTATCAGTGACATATACGGCGCAATTCATGGTATAGAAGGAGTGTTGAATAAACAACTCATTGATCTCAGGCTTGAAACAGATGAGACAATAGAGGGGCTCACGAGGACTCCCGGCGCTGCTTTGGGAGGATGCAGACATAAAGTGCAAGAGTCTGACCTGGAGACCATCTTTAAGGTATTTGACTCTCTCAATATTAAGTACTTCTTCTATATCGGTGGAAACGACTCCATGGATACCGCTGACAGGCTTAACAAGGCAGCAGGAGAGCTAGGGTATGATATGCGGGTTATTGGGGTGCCAAAAACCATAGATAACGACCTCCCCGAGACCCATCACTGCCCGGGATTCGGCAGTTGTGCCAAGTACGTGGCTACCTCAGTCAGAGAAGCAGGCATTCATAACGCCAGCATGTATACATCTGAGCCTATTACCATTCTTCAGACTGTAGGGAGAAATACCGGATGGCTTCCTGGCGCAAGTGCCTTGGCCAAGTCTCTGGAGGACGAAGCTCCCCATCTCATCTACTTTCCTGAAAAGCCCTTTGACATAGACAGTTTTCTGGACGATGTGGAGAACACCTACAAGAGAATCGGTGGGGCTTTCATAGTGGTCGGAGAAGGTCTGAGGAATGCAAGCGGAGAGTACATAGAGGTTCAACACAGCGAAGTGGCTACTGATTCTTTCGGCCATCCTACACTGGGCGGGGTCAGTGAGTTTCTACGGAGCGTTATTGAGAGCAACTTAAAAATAAAAGCCCGTAACATTAAACTGGACATCTGTCAGCAGGCAGCCATGCATTTTGCTTCCCAGAGAGACGTGTGTGATGCGATGGCAGTGGGGAGAGCCGCCGTGAAGGCCGCTGTCCAAGGCCTTAGTGGATTCATGGTAACCCTTTTGGAGGAAGAGGGTGCAACCGGCTTGGCTGAATTGAGGAGCGTGGCTAATGTTGAACGGCAGGTTCCGAAGGAATGGCTGAATAGCAAGGGCAACTTTGTAACCGCTGATTTCTTGGACTATGCTCGTCCATTGATTCAAGGGGAAGTAAAGATACAAATCGAAGATGGATTGCCGGCATATGTAAGACTTAGGAAATCATTTGTCGAGTTGTAGAAGACTTATCATGCTCCCTATCGCGTGCCAACACAACAAGCTGGGCACATGGGCCATTTTTGTCATTAGGAGGCAGTTCGATGAGTAGAATAATAATCTTTGATTTTGACGGGACTATTGTGGATTCCATGCCTCGTCTTGCTGATATCGCTTCCGGATTGATTAACCGGTATTATGGGTTATCCTTAGAGGTCAGTAGGGATCTATATGTGTTGACCTCAGGTCTTCCGTTTGTGGAGCAGATGGAATACATGTTTCCGGGGAAAAAGGAGAACCGTGAAATTGTGGAGGAGTTTGAGCGGAAGAAGGAAGATGAGGTTATGAATGAACCTTTGTTTCCTGAAACCAAAGAAGTCCTGGCCGCCCTGACCGGACGAGGAGACAAGGTTGTTATTTCCTCAAGCAACTTCCAGCACATAATGGAAGGCTACATAAAGGAATGCGGATTAGCTCCTGACTTGGTCCTGGGATACAGAGAAGGTTTCTCAAAGGGAAGGGACCATTTCAACTACATCAAGAAGCACTTTCAGGCCAATACCGAAGACCTGGTTTTTGTCGGTGATTCGCTGCGAGATTTTGAGAAAGCCAGGGACAATGGGGTAAGGTTCATTGGGAGAGTAGGAACCTTCACAGNNGATGAAGAAGTTTGAGTACAAATGTATCTGCATTCTAGGATTTGGTGAAACAACGGGAAGAGTCCTAAGCGAGTATGGACGACAAGGATGGGAGCTTGTATGCGTTTGGGGGATTTGGCACTACTTAAGACGACCGCTGGACTAAAGGGGCCTGACTATGTTGAGAATACTCGTAACAGGGTTTGAGCCATTTGGCGGCGCAACTGTCAATCCTGCTTCTTTGGCAGTACAGAAACTTAAAACAACAGCGCTAGAGAGTGTTGAAGTAGTAACACGGGAAATACCGACGGTATTTGGCAAGTCTGCAAAGGCGGTTGAAGACGCAATCCTGGAGGTTTCGCCTCAGGCGGTTATCAGCGTAGGGCAGGCGGGGGGAACTCCCGGTATCCGCGTGGAAAGGGTAGCACTTAATCTGGATGATGCCAGGATTCCTGACAATGAAGGGAGTTCTCCCGGTGATTCCCTAATTGATCCTGCCGGGCCTGTCGCGTATTGGGCTACAATACCCGTACGTGAGGTGGTGGACGCAATCGGAAAACAGGGTATTCCCGCGTTCATCTCATACAGCGCAGGCACCTTCGTCTGTAACCACGTATTCTACTCAACCTGCAATTTTATAGCTAAGGAGGACATGCCTGTTAAGGTTGGATTCATACATGTTCCTTACCTTCCTTGTCAGGCAGTAGGGAACGTGCAAACTCCCAGTATGTCCTTGGACTGTATCGTCACTGCATTGGAAGCAGCAGTTGAGGTAGTCGCTAGGTCAATTGCAGGTGGCTAATCAACTTTCCCCAAAGAGTTTCCCGTCCTGAATACTGCATGTAGATTTCATGTCTATGCGGAAGAGGAATTCCATGCCTGTTTGTGGAACTTCTGTCGATAAGCAGATTGTGGCCATTCAATAAGCATATCTTTTTGCGTCCAATCGGAGGGTGAATATGCAGGTTAGTTTCACTATGGAGCTAGTCTACTTGGTCATAGGGCTCATAATAGGGATTATCCTGGGGATTAATCTGTCAGTTCTGTACTACCGGATATTTGGCCCTCGTTCCGCGGCTGAGAAGAAGTTGAGACAGCAGATCCAGGGTTTGGAGGCACGAATCCGGGACAAGGATCGTTATATTAGGGAAGCGATTCGGTCAGCCAAGCGTGAAGGGGCAGATTCCCAATAACGCAAACCGCCTAATCGAGGAGGTGTTGTCATGAGTCGTCTCGCAAAAACCGCAGCCTTCGGAGGTGTAGGGTACCTCGGTGGCCTCCTTCTGGAACGGGGCCTTGAGAGTATCACAGGCCTTGACTTTGTGGATGGACTCTTCGCAGTCGCCGGTTCTGTGCTTGGCGCCATGTACGTAAATCGTGACATGGTTGAAGCTGCGTCAAGAAACATGAGAGCTATGTTCGGGAAAGACCCTATATATATTACCGAAGGAGAATGGAAGCAATTCAAGAGCAAATATCCGGAGACTGCAAAGTGGCTTGAGAAGGCCTTGGAAGTGTGAGTGGAGTCTTTGGCGCTTGACGGATTTGTCTTGAAGGTCCTTGTGGGCCTCCTTGCCAAACTAGGTGTGGATGAGTTCGAAAAACGTGGATGGATGCCCCAGTCGTACTATGTCCGCACCGCTCTCTTAGCCCTAAAGCGTGACGACTTGGATCAAGCTGTTAGGAACTACAATCTCTCGATAGAGAAGAGGAAACCTGGCGAGAGAGCTAAAGTAGCGCATGAGATAATCGCATGCGCTATTGACATTCGGATTGCCAAGACTGAGGAGAAGCTGGCTGAAATCCACGGAGCCCTCAACCCTTCCGTATTCTCAGCAGAGTATTGGAGAAGACTGTTTAGAAAAGACCGTCGAGAGCTAAGAAGAAGACTTCGCGTAGAAGAGCAGGGATGTAGAGAGGCACTTGAAGTGCTTGGGAGGCTTAAATCGCAGCTGAAGAACGCTTCAGACTTCAATCAGCTCTGAGTGTCACATGTCATCAGAACATGTCAGAGAAGAAAACTACTGATTTAGGGAGCAGGTGAGGAGTATGGAGAGAGCGCTTGTTGATGAGTTCATTGAACTGGTTAGCATTGATGCAGAGTCAGGTGATGAGGCTGAAATAGCGGCTCACGTCATGAGTAAGCTCAGGGAAATCGGGCTGGATGTAGAAATGGACGATGCAGGGACGAAGTTTGGCGGTAATGCCGGTAACGTGATTGGGAGAGCAGGAGAGGGAGACCCCATTATCCTATGTGCCCACCTTGACAGGGTGAAGCCAGGTAAGGGAATTAAGCCTGTCGTGGATGACGGTATTATCAGATCTTCAGGCGACACTGTGCTGGCTGCTGATGACATTTCAGGGGTTGTTGCCATATTGGCAGGTTTGAGAGAGGCTAAGAAGCACAAGCCTTTACCCGCAGTTGAGGTTGTATTCACAGTAAGTGAAGAGACTCGTCTCCAAGGATCGAGGCATTTGGACTACAACCGCCTTCGGAGCAAGATGGCGTACATATTTGATGCTTCCAGCCCGGTAGGTACAGTCATAACCTCCAGCCCTACACATGTCGGGTTTGAAGCGCATGTTGCCGGCCAGGCGGCCCATGCTGCCGTGAACCCTCAAGACGGGGTGAGTGCCATCCGCGCGGCAGTCTTCGCCATTAGCAAGCTGCCTTTCGGTTGGGTAGACGATCACACCACTACCAACGTGGGCGTGCTCAGCGGAGGAGCGGCGACAAACATTGTCTGTGACAGTGTCAAGTTCAAAGGTGAGATCAGGAGCCTTGTGGCAAGCAGGGCTTCGCAACTGGCAAATGAGTTTACAGCTACTATCGTCTCTGAAGCTGAAACGCACGGCGCTACGGCTGATGTCATGACTAGAGTTGAGTACAGCGGCTATACCATTGCCCCCAGCGCGCCCGTGGTTGTCAGGGTTGTTGAGGCGCTTGGGAGAATCGGCATAACCGCGACGTTTGAGTCCACTATGGGAGGCAGCGACGGCAACATTTTCAACGCTAACGGCATATCCAGTGTTGTATTGGGTACAGGATGCAGTCTGGTACACTCGACACGCGAGTTTATCCATGTATCTGAGCTTGTAGCGTCAGCCAGGCTTGTCGAGTCGCTGCTGACATCTTGAAGCCTGCCGGGCCGACGCCATGATTGGGCTCACCACGCCATGATTGGGCTTAGTAGAAGGAGGCGCAGCCATGATTAGGGAAGACCTTGCATACCGCTGGTACCAGGCTATCTTTTCCCGCTATTCGGTAAGGGCATATGATGGCAGAGCTGTGCCTCGGGATATGCGGGATGAACTTGCGCAGCTTACAGACGGATTCTCACCTATGTGCAACGGCGCGAGAGCAGTGTTGCTGGAAGATGGCGCAGAAGAGATCCTTTGCGGATTTCTGGGCGCTTTCGGTAGAATACGCGGAGCTGATATGTTGCTTGTGCTCATAGGAGAGGCCTCCTATCCTAACCACGAAGTAGCCGTAGGATTCCTGGGGGAGGGCATCATTCTTCATGCGACGTCCTTAGGTTTGGGAACGTGCTGGGTGAGCGGGACCTACAGCCGGAGGGCGGTAGAGGCCAGGGTTAAGCTGGGGGATTCGGAGAAGGTGATGGCGGTATCACCTATAGGGTTTGCGAAAAGGGCCCAGGCAAGGGGTAGGGATAGGGGTAGGGGAAAGGGTGGAGGAAGCTCCTAAAGGATTACACTGGAGAAAACCCCTTAGGTCTATGATCCGAGGACTCCCTGTTGAGGACTTTCCACCTGGCTATTCGGAGGTGCTGGAAGCTATGCGCCTGGCGCCGTCAGCAGTCAACAGACAACCTTGGAGGTTTACAGTGGAGTCTGACGGTATAGTCGTATCAGCCGCCCGTTTCGAGCTGCTCCCCATGGCTGCAAGGAGACTTGATTGTGGCATCTCCATGCTTCACCTTGAGGTCGCAGCCTGCGCAAACGGGATCCGCGGGGAATGGAAGTTCCTTGCCACTCCTCCTGCGGTAGCTAAATATGTGGTTGCGCATTAGTCTGACACATGTGGATTGAAGCCCTTGACAGAGGAAGGAGACCGCCACGTGACATCACAGGATACTAACTCATCGCTATCCGGCATGACGCGAGAGAAATCCGCGCCTCTCATTAGCCGGACTCTAATTGTTTTTCTGACTGGGATGATCCTGGCCAACATTGCGTCACGTATGAATCGCCCTATGATCCCCCTTTATGTTCAGTCTCTCGGCGCAAGTGTGCAGCAGGTAGGGTTCTTCTTTACCATCACGTCTGTTGTGCCTTTAGCGTTTCAGATAATAGGAGGGTTTGTATCTGATTCCATCGGCCGCCTCAAAGCAATCGCCATCGGCAGTCTCGCCGGCATAGTCGGGTACGTTCTTTACGTTATTGCCCCTTCATGGCAGTGGCTTATACTTGCGCAGGGCATCTCATCCCTTGCAAGCTGCTTTGTTGCACCGAGTTTCCAAGCCTTTGTCGCTGAACAATCGAAAGAGGAGAGTCGGGCCAGGGTCTTCGCTACTGTGGAGTCTATCTATATGATAGTAGGTGTTGTCGGCCCTCCTATTGGAGGATTCGTGTCACAGAAATACGGATATCGTGCTATGTTTCTCGTAGCAGGGGTTTTCTATGGATTGGCTACAATTGTCCGGGTGCTGATGGCGAAGAGAACCAGGCAAGAAGTCCGGGCATCAACCGGTGATTCCTTTAGCATGGCCTCACTCAAGCAAAGCCTGGCACAAATGGCATCCTTAGTTCTTGCAGGGGGCGTAGTTACGTGGATATTCATCTCAGACGGAGTCTTTGACGTTGCCATGAGTATATCCACAGGGCTTGAACCCCTTTACCATCGCAGTATCATAGGATTGAGCAATGTGGAGATCAGTTCGTTTTCTTCAATCTTTCATGCAACCATGATGATATTGCTCCCACTGGGCGGTTGGTTTGCGGACAGAGCCGGAGAGCGGGCGGGGATAGTTGCAGGTCATCTCTTCTTTGCCATGGGCGGACTGGTTTTTCTCTTAGGAAGCACTTATATCCACTTTGCTGCAGTTTCTATGTTATACGGGATTGGCGGGTCATTGATGAGTCCTTCATACAACTCGCTAATTTCCAAGGTTGTTCCCTGGAACATGCGGGGAGTCGCATATGGACTATTCTCCACCAGTCTGGGACTAATATCTCTGCCAGCCCCGTACATCGGGGGAATCATGTGGAAGACCCTGGGGCCCAAGGCTCCCTTCATGGTGCCGCTTGTGGCCAGTCTTTTGGTTACACCACTGCTATGGTTTAAGCTGGAGCAGGTAAGCAAAGACACTGATCTATGAAGGTTACTTGGACCGAATCAAAGGTCAGGTGTGAGCGGAATGGTTATCCAGTCCGTACTTTTTGATCTTTCGATATATGGTTGCTCTACTCATTCCGAGTTGCTCTGCAAGTATGTCCTTGGCTTTCGGCACATCTCCCAGGCGATGCAATCCTTCTTCTATTAGCTTTCTTTCCAAGCTCTCAACTGAAGCAGGTTCCGACTCAGCATAGGACATGATTGCCGTACCTACTGCACAGGTTTGCTGGAACCTGGCAGGGAGATGCCGGGGCCTTATGACTTCATCGACGCACGTATGCAGCACGTACTGAGCTGTATTTTGGAGCTCTCTCACATTGCCTGGCCACTGATAATGTAGGAGGATTTCAGTTGCCTCTTCTGATAGACTCGGCGCCGTACAGTCCATGGCAGCACTATATTTATGAAGAAAGTAGTTGAACAGAGGGACTATGTCCTCCTGTCGCTCCCTGAGTGGAGGTACCCATATGGGAATTACATTCAACCGAAAATAGAGATCCTCTCGGAATTCGCCGTCTTCCACCATTCTCTCCAGGTTCCTGTTAGTGGCTGATACTATGCGTACATTGGTCTTTATTGTGTGGGTTCCTCCGACACGCTGTATCTCTCCTGAATCCAATGCCCTAAGAAGTTTGGCTTGGAGACGCAAAGAGCAGTCACCTATCTCATCAAGAAAGAGGGTTCCTTCGTCTGCCATTTCGAACTTACCCGGTTTGCCTCCGCGTCTGGCGCCGGTAAATGCCCCGCCTTCATATCCGAACAATTCTGATTCCAGGAGTTCTTCCGGAACCGCGGCGCAGTTTACCGCTACGAAAGGCAAATGACGTCGTGGACTGTGGTAGTGAATAGCCCTGGCGAAGAGCTCCTTTCCTGTGCCGCTTTCGCCGCGCAGAAGCACAAAAGAAGGGCTCATAGCTGTTCTCAAAGCCATCTGCTTAGCATAACGGATAGCCGGTGAATCGCCTAGGATATCTTCAATAGGTGCAGTAGGCTGTCCGTTAGTCATCCGGTAGGCTACCTTTGCCACATCCTCCATACTCCTTATCAGTGCAACTGCGCCGATAATCTGCCCTTCGCTTACCAGGGGCGAAGCTGTGCTCATAAGTCTCACTGTCTCTTCCCGACCGCGAAGCAATACTTCCAAGTGCTGATACTGTGTGCCGGTTGCTGCTATCTGAAATATGGGGGCTGACGGGAAAATCTGCCTAATGTTTTCGCCTACTATGTCAGCATGTTCCAGTTTCAAGGTTTTGAGAGCGGCTTGGTTACAGCATACAACATTCCCCGCCTCGTCGATTGCGATAATTCCCTCTCCTACAGACTCGACTATGCCCTGAAGCTGCTTGTGTGTCTTTCTCAACCTCTGTGTGGCTATGTCAGACTCGGCTGCCTTTTCCACTAGTCGCGCCATCTGGTGTAGGAAGTCCATGTATTCGTTGGCGTGTTGCTGTATTCTGTGCTTTTGATCTTGTGTAAAGCCCACGAGCGCAATGACTCCAAGGGAAATATCGCCCACACTCAAGGGGTAGCACATATGGCATGTTTCCTGGCATCCCGCCTTGCCGGCGCACCCCTCACAGACAGGATCGTTGTCCTTGTCAGTGACTACATACGGGCGTTTTTTGCGAGTTGCTTCCGCAAAAGAACACGAAGCAGGTAAATGCTGGCCTACTAGGTTTGCATATTTACCCGTTCCTGCGACCCTCACAAGTCGGTGGTTTGCCACTGTGACATCAAACCGGAGAACAGTAGAGACTGCATCGGCAATTTGCTGCAAGAATTCATCGAATGAGTTGTCTATACACATAGGTACAGAAGTCATCTCCCTATACTTTTCCATAATTCCTATAATACGCTCCTATGTTTGTCGTATCAAATATCACCTGTCTTACTCCTTCGAAGAGTCGCAGTCTCATAATGATACTGCATTTTGAGTCTCAATATGAGATTTATCATGGGATTGCAAGATCTGGACGAGACCTTAAGTCTTTGACTCAACCAGCCGGCCGGAGCGGGTTACCAAGACAATAAGCGCCTGTTTGGATGGCTTGGCACGAGTCTTGCATTAAATGTTTCCTAGAAACGCTTATTTGCACTATGATACCGGCTATCTGAATTCCATGATAGCGCAAATGCGTATCATTGTCCATTCTAGCAGGCGTATTGTATTAATCGGGGTGAAGGAAGGTGATATAGCCACATAGTCTCTACAATGCAGTAGAACCTTTCTCGGTAACAGTCATAGTCCGCAATCCTGAAATATGCTTTGTAGACATTAAGGAGGTTACACCGTGAGATCAGCAATTAGAAGAATCGCAATAGTAGGTTTATGCATTGCTTTATGCACAATCTGTTCGTCAATTTCGTACGCCGCTCGTCCGACTGTCATTAAGGTCGCTCATGACCTATCTCCTGACCCATACGATCCAACCCATGGATTCGCTACAGTCTTCAAGAACTACGTTGAAAGCAGAACAGACGGCAAGTACGTCGTAGAGATATATCCCTCAAGCGTTTTGGGTAAGGAACGTGAGCGTCTGGAACTTACCAGAGCAGGAGCGATTCACGTTGACCTGGCGTCAGTCGGAGGCCTGAGTCAGCTTTATCAACCTGCTATCCTTCTCAATACACCGTTTATGTACAAGAGTGACAAAATCGTCTCTGCCGTACTCAAGAGCGACTTCGTCGACTGGATGTTCAATGATATGAAGAAGAAGACCGGACTTCGTTCCATCTGCGTGTACGAGATGGGCGGATTGTCATGTCTTACAAATAACCTAAGGCCTATTCGCACACCGGCTGACATGAAGAGCATCAAGTTCCGGGCCATGGACGACAGCCAGGTCGCCATGTTCAAAGCCCTGGGCGCAAATGCGGTTCCCATGGCATGGAGCGAAACATATACAGGACTTCAGACCGGCGTTGTCCAGGGACAGGTTAACCCGATTTCAGCAATCATAAGCGTAAAACTGTATGAGGTTCAAAAGTATATCACCCTTAGCCGTACCCTCCTGGGCAGCCACTGGGTGGTAGTCAATGACAAGTGGTATAGCAGCCTTCCTGCAGATGTAAGGAAGATAGTTGATGACGGATTCTATTATGCAAGAGAAGCTGCAGCAGGTCTAACACAGATCGTCCAGGCACAGGGCCTTGATACTCTTAAGAAGAACGGCATGGAGATTACCGCACTGACAGACGCACAGTGGGAGGAGTTCGCTAAACTTGGTTGCCCGGCAGTACTAGAGTGGGCCAAGACAAAGATGGATCCTGCCACTGTTGACAGGTTCGTCAGCACTGTACAGAAGGTAGAAAAGGAAGTAGAGGGCAAGTAGCCTTCGGCTTGGAGCACTACACGTGCTCATAACTTGCATGCAGCCTGACTGCATATGACAAAAGAGGAGGGCCTGAGTGTTTGACACATGAATACGTGTCAAGTCAGGCCCTCCAAAGAGAGGCTGAAATAAGTACAATGGGTAACAAGAAAACCGGATCGAACGGAAACGTGCTTTTAGCCATTGAAGAGATACTTGTGAATGCATGCGCGTTCATGCTGGCCGGAATGGCGCTCATTACTCTTATCGCTGTTTTTTACAGATATGTGCTGGGAAATGCGCTTTCCTGGACTGAAGAGCTTACGCGCTATCTTATGATCTTTGTCGGCCTTTTCGGCACAGCTGTCGCATTGAGACGAGACGAGCATGTCGGCTTCACAATGATTGTGGAAAAGCTTCCGCCGGCATTGCAAAAGGCAGCCAACCTCATAAATTACGTAAGTGTCGGCATCTTCTGCTGGATCATGGTCTATAACGGATTCAAGTGGGCATCGTGGACCGGAACTACAGCGGAAATCTTGCCTATTCCTATGTGGATCCCATGCTCAATGGTGCCGGTGAGCGGCCTGACGATGCTTGTTGTAATCGTCAATAAAATCTGGAATGAGCTGAGGGGTGAAAATAAGTGACTGCCTTACTAGTCGTTTTAGCGTTTGCTTTCATGCTTATCATAGGTACGCCAATTGCTTTCGTTCTAGGCTTAGCCGGTGTCATTGCACTGGTCGGCAGCAGCGGCGGAAGCCTTTTGATGCTAGTGCCTCAGCAGATATTTTCCGGAATGAATTCGTTTGTGCTGATGGCAATCCCGTTCTTCATCCTCGCAGGAGAGCTGATGAATGCAGCGGGGATAACCGGCAAAATCGTAAATCTTTCCAATGCTCTTGTGGGGCGTATGAAGGGTGGCCTGGGCCATGTCAACATAGTGGCTAACGTGATCTTCGCCACCATGTCAGGTGCAGCGGTAGCAGCAGTTGCCGGGCTTGGAACTATCCTTATTCCATCTATGGAGCAATCCGGATACGACAAGTCTTACGCTTGTGCACTCACAGCATCTGCATCAGTAATAGGTCCAACCATTCCACCGAGTATTCCTATGGTGGTTTGCGCATCCACGGCAGGCATTTCAGTTGCAGCAATGTTTGCAGGCGGCATATTCCCAGGGTTGCTTCTGGGAGGCTTAATGATGGCTGTCAACGGAATCATCTCGGCCCGTAGGGGCTACCAATTGCAAGGGCAGTCTTATACCGGCACCAAGGTAGAAGTAATAAAGGACGGCCTCATTGCATTAGGTATGCCCGCTATTATCATATTGGGAATACTGGGAGGAGTCTTCACAGCTACAGAGGCTGCCGCAGTCGCAGTCGCTTACGCGGTCATAATCGGGAAATTCGTCTTCAAAACCCTTGATGCCAAGGTCCTTTGGCAAGTGTTTAAGAACGCTGTGAGCAAGACAGGAGTATCGTTGCTTCTGGTATCAATGGGTGGAATCTTAAGCTGGGTGATGGCGTCTGAGCAGGTGCCTGCGAAAATGGCTAATGTCATTCTAAGCATCGGAGGCAGCCAGGTGGTATTCATGATTCTTAGCATCATTCTTCTACTGATAATCGGGTGCTTCATGGACTTGACGGCGTCTTTGATAATGCTTACGCCCATTCTTCTACCCATTGCGGTGCAACTGGGTATCAATCCTGTTCACTACGCGTTAGTGATGGTTGTTGCGCTTAATGTCGGACTAATCACACCTCCTGTAGGAGCAGTCTTGTTTGTGACGTGTGCTGTGGCGCGCGAGAAGTTTGAGAATATCGTGGGAGAGATCTGGCCGTTTCTCGCATGTCATGCCATCGCCCTTGCGATAATTGCGTTTGCGCCAAAACTGACGCTTGCCATTCCCAAGTTTCTTGGCTTGGTGCAATGAGAAACCAAACACGAATAGGTAGATGAAAAGAGGGAATAGGATATGAGAATTGACAGAGTTGATGTAATTCATACAGCCATTCCATTGAAGAGCAGCTTCAGGACGAGCTTTGGGGCGATATCCGCCCAGCATTCAGTTGTGACAAAAGTCTATTCAGAAGGACTGGTCGCATACGGTGAGGCATGTCCGTTTCTCGCTCCAATCTATAGCTACGAGTGCGTGGGATCTGTCCAGACAGTCTTGGGGAGCTTCATAATCCCGTCTGTGCTTGGCAAAGAGATTGACGGTGCCGGAGACTTCATGGAGAAGGTCAGCTTCATAAAGGGAAATAACCATGCCAAAGCGGCGCTGGAAAGCGCAATATGGGGGCTTCAGGCGAAGGCTGAAAAGAGACCGTTGTGGCAGGTTCTCGGGGGAACCAATCCCAAAGTGGACGTAGGCGTAAGCATCGGTATGCAGCCAAGCACCTCCGCTTTGCTCAAGAAGATCGAGGGCTATCTCAACGAGGGATACCGTCGCATAAAGATTAAGATCGAACCCGGTGAAGACCTTGAGCTGATAAAGACGGTCCGAAAAGAGTTTCCGGACATTGTTTTCATGGTGGACGCTAACTCTTCATACAAGCCGACTGACATAGACTTCTTGAAGAAACTCGATGATTTTAACCTTCTAATGATAGAGCAACCCCTCGGAGAGGACGATATTGTTGACCACGCAGGGCTGCAAAAGGAAGTCAAGACACCTATATGCCTGGATGAGAGCATTCACACAGTAGACGATGCTCGCAAGGCCATACAACTAGGAAGCTGCCGTATTATCAATATCAAATACGGGCGCGTAGGAGGCCTGTTGGATTCCATTAGGATCCACGATCTATGCAAGAAAGCAGGGGTCGGTAACTGGATCGGCGGAATGATTGAAACCGGCATAGGGCAGGTAATAAAGACAGCTCTCGGAACTCTTGACAACTTTGTGTACGCGGCGGATATAGAAACCAGTGACCGATTTGTCGTTGAGGATGTGATAAGCCCTGATCTTTCGCAAACCAACGGGTATTTGGACGCCAATATTGAGTATGAGGTTGACGAGGAGAAACTGAACAAGTATACGGCAGAAATCTCGATTTACAAGGCATGACTGCTTAGTGGGGGTGACCTTTGATGCATGCAACTTCAGTGGATGAACATGAGCTCCGCACTGAGTTGGTCAAGGAATTTTGTGAGCTGGTGCAAGTAGACAGCGAACCATATGAAGAAGCGGATCTAGGCAAAGTGGTGGAGGACAAGCTGCTTGAGCTGGGGTTTGAGGTGGAACGCGATGGCGCAGGCAAGAAGATAGGCGGGAACTCGGGAAATCTCATAGCCAGGTTGCCTGAAGCACGATGTTCTGATGAACCGCCGGTATTACTCTGTGCCCATCTGGACAGAGTGCCTCCTGGAAAAGGTGTCAAGCCACGCCTCGACGGGGATCGGATTGTGTCCTCAGGGGATACAGTCCTCGGCGCTGATGACGCAGCCGGTTTGGTAGCCATTCTTTGGGGAATACGCATGGCACGCCGGGTTCAGCCCCTTCTTCCGCCGCTTGAAGTCGTCATTACTGTGTGCGAGGAAAAAGGACTCCAGGGGTCGCGCCATTTGGACTACTCTAGGCTTCAGTCCAAAACAGGTTTCGTGTTTGATGCTGCAAGACCAGTTGGAGTGGTCATAACCGGAGCCCCGACTCATATCAAGTTTGAGGTGGACGTCATAGGTCGTGCAGCCCATGCAGGGATAAATCCTGAGGACGGGGTTAGCGCCATACGGACTGCAGCTTCAGCCATTACCCGTGTTCCTTTCGGTTGGGTGGATGATGCTACAACTGCGAACATTGGGATGGTGACAGGCGGAGAAGCCATGAACATCGTCTGCGAACGAGTTCACTTAGTCGGCGAAGTGCGCAGTCATGATGACAGAATTGCGAAAGAAGTCCTAGAGCAGATAGAGGACTGCTTTACCGAAGAGAGTGTAAGAAGCGGCGCCACGACGAAGTTTGAGGCATCTACCTTGTACAAGAGCTATCGCGTACAGGAGAATTCCGAAGCGCTTCAATTGCTACGACCGGCGCTGAGCCGTATTGGGCGAAATATGACATTGGAACTGTCCAACGGAGGAACAGACGCTAATCAGTTCAATGCCAACGGTATTGAAAGCGTAGGTCTTGGAATTGGATTTGAGCAAGCGCATTCAACTCGTGAGAGCATAGCTGTGGAAGAATTGGTCGCTGCAGCCAAGCTTGCGGCATGCCTAATCCTCAGAATCTAGAACAGGGCGTGCCTGAGTCAGAGAAGATTGTCATGTAGTGCAGAAGGAGAAAGCCATGCTATCAATGAAAGAATTCCTCAAAAATGAAGTTCGACCTGCCTACGGATGCACTGAGCCAGGCGCTGTCGCCCTTGCAGTCGCAAGGGCCTGCGAAGAACTTGAAGGAGACCCTATCACATCTGTGAAGGTTGAAGTAAGCAGCAGTATCTATAAGAATGGATTGGACGTCGGTATTCCAGGATGTGACGGAGCACGGGGCAATCCTATGGCTGCTGCGCTTGCAGTGCGGTGTGGCCACTCTAAATATGGTCTGGAAGTGCTGAAAGATGTCACCCGTGATGACGTAGAAGCAGCCATAGAGTGGGTTGAAGACAAGAAAGTGGAAGTGCTTCACAACCCGGATCGCAAAGGGGTCTATGTGCATGCGGAAGTAAGAAGCGAAAAACACGTTGCGGTCTGCGTGATAGAGCATGAACATTCTCGGATAACTGAGGTTATGAGAGACGGAGTCATAACCGGTGGAAGCAACTCTAGTACAAGCAAACCGGGAGAGCCTGCGAATTTGGAGGGAGTTCCGGCGTCCGGAAGCGCCCCGACCGTACCTGATATTATCAGCAAGATGTCTTATACAGAACTGCTGAGTCTGATTGAGCAGATTGACGATGAAGACATAGAGTTCCTCATGGAAGGTGCTCGTATTAATCGTGAGATGGCTGAGTACGGTCTTAATAACCAAGGTTACTGCGGCCTTGGCTTCGGGGTTGGGCTCAATGAGTTGATACAGGAAGGACGAATCAGCGAAGATCTGGGCAACATAATACGCTATCAGTGTTACTCGGCTTCAGACGCACGTATGTCCGGGGCATTGCTGCCTGTGATGAGTAGTGCAGGCAGTGGTAATCACGGAATCACTGCAGTCTTGCCGGT